>Ga0184628_10000001_pt1 | contig 148733 bp, 100 predicted proteins | sample PLM4_5_b1_FD_133149 | JGI IMG/M metagenome (GOLD analysis project Ga0184628, IMG submission 133149) | Groundwater sediment microbial communities from an aquifer in East River, Colorado, USA - PLM4_5_b1 | ecosystem: Environmental > Terrestrial > Soil > Riparian zone | place: USA: East River...
CATCGTCGCAGCTGCTTGTGTCGAAGACAGGACTCTACGAATTTCGGGCGAGCTGGCGACAGAGCTATTACTACTGGAATCAGAACGACGATGTCGCACTTCCCATCAGCGTCCTTGCTCCCACATTTCCAAGGGGTCTCACTACCAATCACGATTGGGCAACGGTTCGGAAGTTCGGGTCCGCAGACCTGACGCTGCACGCATCACGGAATCTGCAGTTCACGTTCGAGGTATTCCACACGAGCAATGACGGAAATACATTCACGACGCGGTCACTGGATTTTTTCAACTCTCCTGCGTACTGGGGATCGTTTGCGCGAGCGAATCCCTACTATCTGATGGCGCCCCTGCGGGACTCCACAAACCGTGTGGCCGGAGGGATCGATTATTCGTGGCGCAACTGGAGCTTTCATTACAAGGCCGGCTACCAGACGTTCAATGAAAACATCGCGTTCGATGAAGTCGCTCCGAATCAAACCAGCATCAATCCCGTTGCGCTGTCATTGACTGAACCGCTGGCGAATCTGTCCTGGGCTCAATCGCGGCAGTTGAAGTCGCCGATCAGTGAGTTTTCCTATCGGGGTAAGCTGACTTCCCGCCTCGAATGGCGGGGAAGCTACATCTACAACCGGTACAGCGGCCCGGCCACTTCGAACGAGGCGGAAAATGGAATTGCACCCGACAGTGCCGGAGTCCTTGCACCATATACGATCAGTGCGAGCGGTCGTGCTGAGGTGACGCAGCCCAGTCATGCCGTCACGCAGGGTTTAACGTATGAAATTCGCAATTGGTGGGACCTGGATGTGGGCTACCGGTATATCCGGTACACCAGCGAATCCGTTTCGAAACTTGAAAGTCTGTTGAATGGAACAGTGCCCAGTGCGGGTGGAGATGAAATCACCTGGTTCAACGGTCTGCACGATCTCAATGTGGGCATGGATTTCAGGCCGATGAAGGAACTCACGATACATCCCGGAATCCGGTTTCTAAGGTCGGAGATCGAATCCGTTGAAAACGGAATTGTCGACGCCGCCAGAACCCAGCGCACCAACATGGTCCGGCCGGAAATCGGATTCAGCTATAAACCATTTTCGACGCTGAATATCCGTGGTGATTTCCGCAGTTTCAACAACGGCTCATCCTATACGGCGATCACTCCGCATACCGGGGTTAGCGGACGGTTGATGGTGCGTTATCAGCCGATTGCATCGCTGTCGATTGAAAACTCCACAAATACGAGCAACAGCACATTGATGGATTCGAACTACAGCAATAAGGTTCGGGCCAATTCCACGACAGTGTCCTACGCCTGGAACGAGAAGCTGTCGATGTTTGGAGGATTCACCTATGACAGCTTTCTTAACACCGGAGATATTGTGTTTCTGCGCGGACCGGCTCCATTGAATAATCCGCTGCGCGACCAGTCCATCAATCGGGTCTGGACGGCGGGATTTGAGCTCAAGCCCATATACCACGTCGGACTGAGGGCGACGGGAAACTATGATCGAACAACGGGAGTGGGCCAGATCGGAACGGAGCCGCCGGCATATGGACCCTTGGAGTGGCCCATGGTGACCGGAACGGTCTTTTTCGAAATACCCAAAGCGGGACGTCTTTCGATTGACCTGCAGCGGACGTACTATACGGAGGAACTGGTTCCGGTGAACAACTTCAGCGCCAATATGCTGACCGTTCGCTGGACAAGTGGATTTTGAAATTCGCCAAAGGAGGATTTTTCCGAATGAGCAAATGGCTTTTCGTACTACCCGTTTTGTTTTTGGGAATTGGCACACTGATGCTGGCTGCGCCACAGGACACGGATGCCAGGAAGGTATATCTCGACAAGTGTTCTGTCTGTCACGGAGAAGATGGAAAGGGACAGACCGCCAAGGGAAAGAAACTCAAAGTGAAGGACGTGGCATCGGCCGATGTCCGGAAGATGACGGATGCCGATTTCCTCAACGCGATTCTGAAGGGCAAAGGTCAGGACATGGACGGATTTGAAAAGGAACTCGGTGCCGACATGTGCAAGAAGATCTCGACCTATATGCGCAGTCTCGCAAAGCCGTAGAATGCCGGATCTCACTGCAATCGAACTTCTGGTGGCGGGAATGACCGCGCTCCTGGCGGGGCTGGTTGCGTTTCGCGCGGACCTGACGCGTGCACGCGGCGGCAAGATCCTCGCATTCATCGCGCTGTTCCTACTGCCGGCACTGGCAATGGCGGCCGGACTGTCCCAGCAAATGGAGAAATCCAAGACGACTCAATTCTGCATGTCGTGCCATGTGATGGAAGATTACGGAAAGAGCCTTCATGTGGACGACAAGAGCTACATTCCTGCCGCGCACTATCAGAACAACCGGGTGCCTCGTGATCATGCCTGTTACACCTGTCATTCCGACTACACCATGTTTGGCGGTGTGACCGCGAAAATGCGCGGACTCCGCCACGTCTACATTCAATACTTTGGAACGATTCCCAAGCCCGAAGACATCAAGCTCTATACGCCTTTCAACAATCGGGAGTGCCTCCATTGCCACGCCGGAGCGCGATCCTATCTGGAGACTTCTTCCCATCACAAAACGCCGGACATGCTGCAGCTTGCCGGCGAAAACAAACTCTCATGCATGTCGAGCCGGTGTCACGATACGGTCCACGATGTGGAGACCATGGCCGACTCCAAATTCTGGGAAGAGAAGAACTGAATGGCGAGTACGACCATAGAAAAACGAATTCGCTGGGCGGGGCTGCTGGTCGTTGCGGGTCTTGTCCTGCAGGTCCTGACGATGTCCTGGTCTCATCCGCTCGCGTTTATGGCATTCCTGATCATCGGCTGTCCGCTGACTCTTGCCGGCGTCCTGCTCTACCTGTTGTCTCTTACCGCGAAGGGATGACAACGCCCTTCTGCAAATAACCTATTTGGCGGGAACGAGTTTCCTGGCCGCTTCATAAGACGCCACCTGCGCCGGTTCGAGCATATCCAGAACTCTCGTCATCGCGGCACTATCCAGTTCCTTGACGGATGGATTCTTGTTCGCAGATTTTGCGGCAGCCTGGCTTCGCACTTCCGGCCACGCGGCCGTGACTCTGGCAATTTGCACTTCGGACAATGGCGTATTCTGCATGGCTTCGATCGTGATCAGAGACTCGATTCCACCGCGACCCAGTATCTGTTCGTAATGCCACTTCTTCAGACTCTCGGTCTGGGGAGGATTCAGCATCGCGCCAGCCTTCTTGTAGATTTCGTCCGTTCCCGACTGGACGACCAACTGAGGATTTGTCGTACGATTGATACTGTTTCCTCCGCGATTACCGGAAAAACTGGTCCGCAACGCATCTTCCAGATCCTTGACCTGTGATTTCATGAAGGCTTCCGCAATCGATTCCTTGTCCTTTGCCAGTGGCAGATTCCCTTTGGCGAGTTCCTTCCGAATCGGTTCCAGTCGATCGCTGGCTGTCGCTTCAGCCGTCATGCAGAATGCCTGACCGTTGGACTTGCGGGCATTGTTGTTGAAATTGAGATTATTATTGAAGTTGCCTCCACGGTTGTTTCCGCGGCCGCCGTTGTTGTTCTGTGTAAGAGGGGACACTCGGTCCAGCAGACCACCCAGGCATGTGTCGTTGTCCTTGTCTGCCTTCTTCACCTTCTGTATCAACGCTACTTGTTCCGGTGTAAGGAATGCCGGAAGTTTGGTTTCCAGGAAATCGTCAGTTTTCAAGCTGGCAATGGTCTCGGTTTGTACCGCCAGAGTATTGGCGAGCGCATTCGCCGTATCGTTCGCAGCGTTGGGTGTGCCCGCTGCTGCAGGGGCATTCGCAGCTCCGGGAGGAGTGCCGCCTCTGGGGAAACCTCCGCCAAAATCCCCTCCGCCGGGAGGAAAGCCGCCTCCGCCCGGAGGAAAACCACCTCCGCCCGGAGGAAATCCCCCGCCGCCAAAATCGCCCCGGCCGCCCGGAAATCCCTGGGCACCGGCATCATTGTTATTGTTCTGGCGGAGCACCTGTATGCGATCGCTGAGAGTGACGACTTCGAGGTCGATCATGCTTTTCAGTGGCTTTTCCTGGGCCTTGTCCAGAGGTGTTTTGCCTTTCTTCAAAGCCGACTGTATATCCGAGAACAAGGCCTTGGACTCCGGAAGCACGGGGGCCCCGCGGCCTGCGTTATTGTTGCCGCCGGGTCCACCGCGTCCTCCGCGATCGCCCAGCAATCCCGTCAGATCGACGGAATCGCCACCTCCAAATCCTCCGTCCTGTCCCATCAAGGGATAACCGATCGGAATCAGAAGGATTGTTATCGCAACTGCCAACAAGAACGATTTCATAAATTCATCACTCCAGGTTTACTGCTTTAGTCTGACTTGAAGATTAAACAAACGGAAGCCATTCCCATGCAAAGTTTTGTAAAAACTTCGCAATTGTTCTGGACCATGGGATCGACGCGAAAAATTGACGCGGATTATACAAGAGAGGTGAACAGTGCCTGCGTGGGATTCGCTTTGAATTTTCTGTAATGCCTTCCCATGATGGGCTATAAAGGCGTTATGTTTTCTCTGGCAAATCGCATGTCCCTGTGCATCGTTTCACTTTTCCTGATGGTCACACTTGGCCATGCTGCAGATGCACAGACACTGCCGACGTTCGTCGTTCGCGGCCGAATCACCACCAGCTTCCCGGCAAATTCGATCCGGGTCGTCGTCGAAGATCCAAAAGTAAAAGGAGTGACGGTTGCCGAGACGATAGTGGAAGAAGACGGAAGCTATGAGCTGTCCAACCTCACACTTCGGACCTACAAAGTGATCACATGGCTCGATGGGAAGAAACAGGATTCCAAAAACCTGGAAATTCTTTGCCGGCCTGGAACCGTGATGAAGAAGAGTTTCTTCTACGGCAAGAACGAGCCCTCGTTCACTTTTTATTTTCCACTGGACGATCCCGAGGTTGCCGACGTGCAGGAGATTCAACCGATCCTCTCTGCGGGCGTGATGAAGGAGTTCCGAAAAGGCCTGGAGGAAAGCGCCAACGGCAATCTAAAAGGTGCAATTCAGCGTCTCGAAGGCCTTCTTGTGAAAGCCCCGGAGTTTTATGGATTGCACACGCGACTGGGAATGCTCTACGAGCAGAGTGGATGTTATGCCGATGCCGAAATCGAATTCAGTCGTGCCGGGGAATTGAGTCCACGTTCGTCGCAGCCATTGTTGAATCTTGCCAGGGCGCAGATACAGGGCTCTGAAGGTATGCCGGACATGCGGGAGATTCTGGGTCTCGCGCTTCAAAACCTCACAAGGGCGCTTGCATTGAAACCAACCTCGGCCGTGGCTCACTGCCTTGCGGGGACTGCGTACGAAAGGTCGTCTTCCTATGGCGAGGCCGAGCAGAGTTTCAAACGTGCTCTGGATCTCGACAGCGAAATGCCTGCCGCTCGATTGATGCTCGCTTGTTTGTACATGCGACAAGAGAAGTGGGAGGACTCACTGGAAAATCTGGGTGCGTACCTGAACGATCATCCGTACGCTTCGGATAAGACACTGGTGAAGTCGCTTATTTCGGAGGTCACCGACAAACTTCTGTCTTTCGATCCGCTCTAAGCCGGTGACATTTGGAGGACAACAATGCGTCAATTCTTCTGGATAGTTTTCGCAACCGGTTTGATTGCAACTCTCGTCTTTGCGGCGCCCCAAACGCAGTCCCTTGCAGGGTTGACCCTGAAAATCAATCCGGAGGAAGCTCTGAAGGCATACCGGAACGATCTTCAGATGGAGCGCACGGACCTCATGGCGAAGAACCTCACGCTGACTCCGGATCAGGCGGCCAAATTCTGGCCGGCCTATGCGAAGTTTCAGGCGGAACAGGCCGTCATTATCGACCAGCAGGTGAAGATCGTACAGAAGTACGTCAATGTTTATTCCAATCTCGACGATACCACCGCGGCTTCGCTGGCCAGTGACGTTCTGGACAAGGACCAGGAAATGACCGTCCTGCGCCGGAAGTGGCTTGCCGAGTTCAGGAAAATTCTCCCTCCGCGTCTGGCCGCCCGTGTGATTCAGATCGACCGCAGGCTGGGACTGTCCTCTCAACTGGCCTTTGCCGCGCAGCTTCCGCTGATCTACTAGTCGACATTCCGTCGGGCCGGCACATTGAAAATCCTTCGTTTGGGACAATCCGTCCTGCGCGTACCGGTAACAGGTATGTCCCATGCCAGAGCGTCTCTTGCGACCGGCTTCATCTCCTCTGCCCAGTCGTCTCCCACGCGTGAGATATCAAACACTTGCGACATTCCGGAGATGTAGGTGCGCGATTTGCACTGAAGAGATTGGGTGAAACGACAATGGGAATGATTCTAGTCACAGACGACGACACAACCTGCCGCAATTCAATGCAGATGATTCTGGAACGCGAAGGGCACGTTGTCGAAGCCGCGGCGGATGTCGATCATGCACTGGCGGCTATGGCGAGACGAGATTTCGATCTGATTGTGTGCGACTACCGCATGCCCGGAAGAAGCGGACTCGATTTTCTGGCGGAACTGAGGCGCATGCATTCGACAACTCCCGTGCTCATGATTTCCGCTTTTGCGGATCCGGAAACCGAAGCGGAAGCGAAACGGCTGGGTGCCGAGGACATATTACGAAAGCCCTTCCGTCGGCAGGAACTCATCGATCATGCCATTAGGCACATGCACCAAATATAAAAATATGCTGGTTCCCATGACATTACGAGTTTTATGCCATCGTCCTTCACGCGGAAAGCGGTAAGCTACGAACAATGAAAACAAGCCTCTATGTGATTCTTGCGGTGATCGTGATATCCACCGTCGCAGTTGGTCAGGTGAAGGTGATGCCGGGCAACGTTGCAGCCGGGGAACGTGTTCTGGATCAGAAGGGATGCCTGTCCTGTCATTCCCTCAACGGAAAAGGCGGCAATCGCGCCCCTGACTTTTCGAATCCCACGGGCCGCACCAGTAAGCCGTCTCTGCTTGCCGCCAAAATGTGGAATCACAGTCCTTCCATGTGGGCGGAATTCGAATCGCAGAACAAACCGATTCCCACGCTGTCGATGATGGAAGCTGCCGACCTTTATGCCTACTTCTACGCGACGCTTTACTTCGCACCCAGGGGAGATGCGGCTCGCGGCAGGTCCGTATTCGAAGACCGGCGATGCGTCAGTTGTCACAGCGAGATTCTCGATACGAACCCATCTCAAGCGTCTCGTAAAGCCGCCATGGAGAAATGGACCGATCTGAAGGATCCCATCATCTGGGCCGAGCGGATGTGGAACCATTCCAATGAAATGCTTTCGGCGACGGCCAATCGCGGCATCAATTGGCCAAAGCTGTCGGAGCGAGACGTGGTGGACCTGGTGACATTCCTCAGCAAACTGCCCGAATCCGAGCCGCAACATTACGCGTTTGCCGTCGGGGAGCCCGGACTGGGCCGGAACGTTTTCGATCGGGCCTGCGTGTCGTGCCACAGTTTTGGACCGGAGAAGTCAAAGATCGATCTGTTGGCAAAGTCGGCCCCTTCGTCCGTTACCGACTACATTGCGAGAATGTGGAATCACGCGCCTGAAATGCGAAACAAGGGCGGCCAAACCGAAAAACTCGCACCCGGCGATATGCGAAACCTCATCGCCTTCCTCTTTGCGCAGAGATTCTTTTTCGAGCCGGGCGACGCTGCCCGAGGCAGGAAGGTCTACGAAGCAGAATCCTGCGGCAATTGCCATGAGACGCGCCGAACCGAGACCAGGGCTCCGGATCTCACTCTCGCGACGGAAGCTTTTTCACCAATTGTCTTGACGGCATCCATCTGGAAGCACGGTCCGGCGATGTTGAAGGCGATGAAACAGCAGAACCTCGAATGGCCGGAATTTGAAAAATCCGAAATGACGGATCTGATCGCCTGGCTGAACTCTCGAATCGTTAAGAAAATAGCGCCAAATTCGCCCGGTACCACCCCGGCGCCTGGAAGGTAGCAGCATGCAAGGTTTTCTCTCGCGAATGATCGGCGCCGCACGATTACATCCCGGAACCTACGAGGAAGTCGAAACGGACACGACAGCCAGCGGCCAGGCTGTTGCCGTCGTCGTCCTTGCCAGCTTGTCGGCGGCCATTGGCGTCGGAGCCATCGACGCGCGAAGTATTCTGGGCATGCTTGTTGTATCGCTCCTGAGCTGGCTGATCTGGGTTCTGCTGACTCTGTTTATCGGAACGCGACTCCTGCCTGGAAGCGCGACGCACGCCGATTTCGGACAGGTTTTGCGGACAACTGGATTTTCAGCATCGATTGGAATTCTCCGCATATTGGGCGTGCTTCCAGCGTTTCGCGGTCCAGTCTTTGCGATTGTAACGATCTGGATGCTGATCACCTTCGTCATTGCCATCCGTCAGGCGCTGGATTACTCGAGCACGGGCCGCGCTGTGGCAGTCTGTATTCTGGGATGGTTGATCCACGGAATTCTCTTTTTCGGATTTGTTCGATCCGTGGTTTGAATCGTCGCCTGCCTTTCCCGTCACCAGCATTTTCAACGATCCTTCACAGTTCTGAAACAAGGCCCGCCTATCGTGGGTTGGTTGAGGTTTTCCTGCCAGTTTGTCGATTCTGAATCCGGAAAACCCGCAGAGTTTGCAGTTTTGGCTTCCCGCAAATAAAACCACCGGCCAAGTGACTGTATTCAGGACACGGAATTTAGGAACGCCACTTGCCCCTAAAGGTAATAACGAAAGGAGGACACCATGAAAGCCACGCGTGTGTTGATGGAAGAGCATCGGTATATCCTTCGTTCTCTCGATGTCATATCCGAAATGGCCGATCGCGTCGCGGCCGGTGAAGAAGTAGATGATCGGGACGTCGATTGCATTCTTCAGTTTCTCCAGGCCTTTGGAGACGATCACCATCAGGAAAAGGAAGAATCCATTCTTTTCCCCGCTTTGATGAAGGCGAGCAATGCGGAAGAACATGCATGCCTGTGTCAGATCACGTTTGAGCATAATCAGCAACGATCCCTGCTGGAAGGAATTGAGGACGCGCTGAGGTCCCGCAAGGGAAAGGATTTTGTCTACTATGCCAGACGCCTTGCGGAGAACGTACGAGCTCACATCCAATCCGAGGAGGATGATGTCTTCAAGCGTGCAGATGCCCTGCTCTCGGTGGAAGAAGACGAGCGCATTGCAAAGGAACTTGCGGCCTACGACACCCCACACCGGGCGGAAAGGTTAAGGGAACTGATTAAACGTCTGTTCGCTTTGGAGACGAAATATGTCCTCCACTCGAGCACCGCTCTCGAGAAGCCGCACCATGTATGAGCTCTATCGCGAACTGGAAGGCAACGATAACGAGATCTCCAATGGGATCGGTCGAACGCTGAAGGTCCTCGAACGTTCCGGGCGTGCTGCGTCCGAGACATACCTTGCGGCAAGCCGTGCCCTTCGCGCGCTTTCGGAAACGTGGTCGCGCCACATGGAGATTGAGCGAGAACTGTTTCCCCGAATGCTTTGTGACAACGTGCTGCCGGCCGAATCGCTGCTGCGAATTGCCGAAGACAGCAAGGCAATTGAGAAACAGCTCGCTGCCATTCTGGCTGCGCCCTGGCCCCGCTGGACCCAGGCAGGAATGCAATCCATTCGGATTGCCGGCATCCAGGTACTCGCTCAACTGCTTGCACAGACGGAAACGGAGCGTGCCGCAATACTTCCTGCAATTTCAAGGAAGGACCGCAAGGCGCCGGCTTCCGATATTTACGCGAGCGCCTTGCCGAACAGCACCAACAGCCGGGCATGTGCTCTTTCTGCCTGATCCATGTTGTACTGCTCCGAGTCTATGGCACACCAGCCATGCGGTGCGGGGTAGACTTCGATTTCCGTGAGCAGCTTTGCCTTATCAAAAGCTTCCTTCAATAAGACTTTGGCATTTGTATCGCGCTGGTCATCGTTCTGGGCCACGCAGTGAAGAGACTGCGCTTTCATTTGAGGAACAAGCAGGTGCGGGCTGTCGGCAGCGGTGCTCGCAAGCCCACCGCCGTGGAACGTCGCTGCAGCGCCAACGCGATCCGGGACCGCCGCCGCAGTACGCATGACCATGGGGCCGCCCATGCAGTAACCGGTCGTTCCGATCTTGCGTGTCTTCGAAACCGAAGACTGAGTGTCGAGCCAGGCGACAAACGCCTTTGCGCCGGTGACGTGAGTTGTCGGATTGAGTGCCCCCGCCATTGGCCTGACCGCAGCGCTCACGGCAGGATCACTGAACTTTGCGCCTTCGGCGATGACCGGCGCTTTCTTCGATCGATAGAAGGGATTCACGACCAGCACCGAATAGCCGGATTCGGCGAGGCGCTTGCCCATCGTACGGAATGCCGGTCGTAACCCCAGGATGTCCGGCCAAACGACAACGCCGGCGCCTGTACCGGTTGCAGGGTGAACGAAATAACAATCTGCGGTGCCATCGGGTGTCTTGATGTTGACTTCGGACTCCGAGACCGCGACGGCTCCTTCTGCGCGCGGCAGCAGAATCGACATGCCGGCAGCCACCGACAAAGCGCCGAACTCGCGGCGGCTCAGCAGCGATTTTTTGTTCGCTTTCACATCATCTTCATAGTGTTCATCGCACATGGTGTGGGGTTCTCCTTTCTTCGTTACGGTCAGCCACTATACCTGAAACACGTGGTCTGCCGGTTCTATGCGCGCGGAATCCATTTTCCCGCGAGCACAGTCCCACTCGGGAACAGTCTTTGGCTGCCCGTGATTTTGACTCCCCCGCCAATTGCTGCGATTGAAAACTCACGCCGGTTCATCGTTCTCCGAATGGGATAGGGATTTGGCGGGCCGATTCTACCACGGCGGGATTTCAGGCTTTTGGAAGCAGCAGTCGGGCACGAAGACCGCCCAGAGACGAGCTTTCCAGCGCGATCGTTCCGCCGTAGAGTTCTGCAAGATCCCGGACAATTGCCAGTCCCAAACCTGATCCGGGAGCCGCTTCGTCGATACGGACTCCACGCTTCAGGACGACATCGCGCATTGCCGGATCCAGGCCGGGACCGTCATCGTCGACTGTGATCACAATGTGCGAACCTTCCGCTGAAGATGACGCCGTCACCCTCGACCTTGCCCATTTGCAGGCGTTATCGAGAAGATTGCCCACCATTTCCTCGAGATCTTCACGCTGCGCGCGCACCGCGTGCGCGTCGGAGATATTCGACTCGATAGCAATCCCTCGTTCCGCATACAAGCGCCGCAACGTGCGGACCAATCCTTCCGCCGACTCTGCGATATTGCATAACGCTCCCATCGTTGTTCCGGAAGCCGCCGCGCGCGCGTGCGCGAGGTGGTATTCGACCTGTCGTTGCATGCGTTCCACCTGCTGCGCAATCGTGGCGGCCAGTTCAGGCTGGCCTGCCGCTCGTGCACGCTCCGCCTCCTGTGACAAGACGGCCAACGGCGTTTTCAAACCATGCGCCAGGTCGCCAGCCTTTGCCTGCGCGCGTCCGACAGCCTGTTCGCGATGCTCCAGAAGTGCGTTAAGGTCGTTCACCAGCGGCTGCACTTCGGCGGGATAGCGGCCATCAATCTGTTTCTTGCTGCCCTCTCGAACTTCAGACAGGCGTGCCCGAAGCTGATTAAACTTGGACAGGCCTTTTTGGATTTGTAAAAGCCCTCCAAATACGAAAGCGATGGCAAGGCTTCCGAATAGAAGCGTATGCCAATAGACAAACCGCCCCGGGGATCGAAACGTGTGGAGCGCAAACAAGTATGCCAGGACAAGCAGTCCGATGAGGCCAAGCAATGTTCCCCAGATCAGCCGCGACCGGAACGATGGAGCCGAATTCATGAGCTCGCCTCGATGCGATATCCCATACCGCGCACTGTCTCGATAAATGCCGATCCCAGTTTGCGGCGCAGGCGGCCGATGAAGACTTCGACGGTGTTCGAGTCGCGATCGAAGTCCTGGGAGTAAATGTGTTCGGTGAGTTCGCTTTGCGAAACGATACGTCCGCGATGGTGCATCAGATAGGACAGCACGCGAAATTCGTGGCCCGTTAGTTTGATGGGCATTCCCTTCAGAGTTACCTTCGAGGTTCGCGGATCCAGTGTGACGGGCCCGCATTGAAGTTCGGGAATGACCTGCCCGGAGGCGCGCCGGATCAGGGCACGAAGGCGGGCAAGAACTTCTTCCATGCGGAAAGGCTTCGACATGTAATCGTCCGCGCCGCCGTCGATGCCCTGAACCTTTTCATGCCAGCTTCCGCGTGCCGTCAGAATCAGAACAGGCATCCGGATGCCGGCTTCGCGCCATCGTCGAAGCACGGTGAGGCCGTCGACTTCGGGGAGGCCGAGGTCAAGTATGGCGGCATCGTAGGTTTCGGTTTGTCCCATGAAATCCGCGTGGCCTCCGTTGTCGGCACTATCGACGGCATATCCCGCACCATCGAGCGCGCTCGATAGTTGTTCGCGCAGGTACGACTCGTCTTCGACAACCAGAATCCGCAAGCAAACCTCCCCGCCAATCTTAGCTGGAATCCGGCTGAACGCCAGATGAACGGCGCGTTCAAGGACGATTCAGGCAGGGGTGCGTAATGTCGGTGTGTCTCAACATGGAACAGGTTCGAAAGAAGGAGGAACGATGAAAAAAGTGATTGTGGGTTTCGCGGTCATGCTGGCCCTGGCAGTGTCGTCCCTGGTCTACGCGCAACAGAGCGTGTCCGGGCAGTGGACGATGACGGTTCAGGGGATGTCGTTGCAACTGGTGCTGTCTCAGAATGGCGAAAAGATTTCCGGTACGCTCGAAAGTCCCCACGGCGTTATTTCGTTAACGGGGAATTTTTCAAAAGGGAAGCTGACGATTTCCGGGGCGTCCGCGGAGCCGCATGTGGTCCAGGTCGCCGGAAGCGCGAATGTCATTGCAGATGGTTCGCTGTCCGGAAGTCTTTCCGTGGAACAGATGGAGATGAGCTTCACTGCGGTTCGCGCGACGGGGAAGTAGGACGGCTACTGCGGAGGCAAATCCCTCTCCTGAAGGGAGAGGGTGGCCCAAAGGGCCGGGTGAGGGGTACAGAGAAACGTTTCTTCACCCCTCACCCGCCGCTTCGCGTCACCCTCTCCCTTCGGGATAGGGATTCGTCCTGCCACTCACTTGTACAACTGCAGATTCCGATACGCCGAGTCGATGGTTGGCGCACGCCGAACCGCATAGCCGTTCCAGTCTTTGTACTTTTCAAAAAGGAGAGACTGCTGCAGTTCAGCCAGTGTCTTGCCCTGGCTCATTCCCGCCGAGACTGCCGAGATGAGTTCTTCAAAGAAAATCCGATTGGCGGTGACATCGGCCTTCGTGGCCAGCGCTCCGTGCCCTCCCGCAAAGATGTCGAAGTCCAGAGCCTCGACGGTGCGGTAGGAACGAACCCATTCCGATAACGGACTTCCGTCAAACGGTCCGCACGCGCTTGGAAAGGACAGCGGGCTTGCTGTCGCCGGCAAGGCGACGTCGCTGATGAACTCTGTCGCGAACACGACGCGCTCGGCCGGGAAGAACAACACTGTCGCGTCATTGGAATGATTCATACCGGGGTAGATCAGCTCTACGGTTTTGCCGCCGAGCGTCAGGCGCATGCGATCGGAATAGTAGACGTCCGGACGGCGTATATCCTGCTGAAGTTCCGCAGGAGTCAGTTCACCGTCGCTGTTGCGATCTGCAGTCCTGAAGAAGTTCGCAGGCATCCCGCACCGGCCGCCATTGTCGGTCAGCGGTCCGAAGATCTCTTCGAGTTCGAACTTGCCGTTCCGATTGCGGTCCAGCATGTCTCCCGGCATTTGAGGAATGCGGCCGTCCATGTTCTTTGCGACGTTTTCATGCGCGATGAAACGCGCGGTATCCGCAAAGACGGATCCCCCTTCGATGTGATCCCAGTGGCTGTGGCTGTAGATCACATACTTTACGGGCACTTTGAATCGTTCGGCGAATTGCTCCTTCATCCACGTGGCAAACGTGGCGTTGATGGGATCGGCAAGAATGATCCCTTCCGGAGTTACCATGAACAGCGAGAAGTAGTTGTTATTCCGCGCTCTGTAGATGTCGCCTTTGACGTTGATGATCTCGCGTGCTGGCGCGCGCTGTTGAGCGGTAACGCTGCTGCTAAGCAATCCGAGAGCGAGTATTGACGCAAGTAGGGTTCGCATGCGCGTAAGAATACATCAGAAGAGAACGGAAAACGCCGAAGCCACCGTCCACCCCTTTTGTCCGCCCACGTAGTAACCGAACAGGCTACTGACCGGCGAGCGATCCACATTGATGATCTGTACGTTCAGTCTGTAATTGCGCGAATCGAACGGGTAATAGTTTGTTCCGCCGATGTACTCATGGCTGGTATTGAAGTTGGCGTTCTTGTCGCCAAATATCCATGATGTCGCGCCATACAGCTCGAGTTTCTTTTTTATCGGAAAGAACGCGCCTTGAATATAGAAGCCTCTGTCGACGATCTCGTTGACGGGAAGTGCGCCATCCGCCAGGAAATCATTGAGCGAGCGCCGGAAGAATTCGCCCTGTAGAAAGATACCGTGATACTTCACACCGGCATCGGCCGAAAAGGACCGCACATCCGCCTTTTGCACTGTGACATTCGGCGCGACGGTCCCGGTTTGGAATAGCAGGGTGCTGTCGGCCATGCGCACGGTGGTGTTGTCGGGGCTGGGATTGTTGTTCTGGTTGAATCGATCTTCGCGGCTTTGAGCGCTTGTGAAACCAAAACGTGTCCCGACTTTCTCGTGATATTCCCAATCGCCGTAAGCGCCACTGGGGCCAAACTCCTTCGTTGTAGGCATCCACCACGCCTGCGCACCGGTCGCCAGATCTCGTGTGAGTTGTTTGGCGTTGAGGCCGAGCTGACTGAGATTATTGCCCACGGTTGCCTGATACCAGAGGCCGGGAAGAATCTCGCCGTTGACCCATGCCGTATTCGTGAAGCCGCTCTTGAAATACTCGTCGGCCATCACGCGATCGTTACCCAGCCAGAATGGATGGGATCCCGTCAACGAGCGAGAACCTCCAATCGAACTTGTGCCGCCGTAGGCGTTGAACTTCTTATGGAACTGGTAGCCGATAAACCCGTAAAGCGTCGTCTGGTTTGTCGACATCACAGCCCATGCGGTAATTTGATATCGGAGTTTTTGTGAGCCGAGGTACCCACGGAAATTGATCATTGCTCGATGGAACTGAAAGTCATTTCGAGGGTCGATGGTATTGATGTTCCCGAGATGGTCGGTGAAGGTCTGATTTGCCGGCGTTTGATCGATGTATCGCACCAGCGCATAGCCGCCAATCCACAAGGCTGCGCGTGGAGTTCTGGCGATCAGGAAGCCCTGGCCGCTGGCATCCAGCACGCCGTAAGACGATCTTTCGGTTTCCGCACTGGCTTGTGGGGAACCCGTCAATGTGGGAGATTGCGGCAGGTTGCCACCTGCAGGTGTAGCTCCGGCGGTGGCACTCTGTTGCTCGAGTGCATTGATTCGACCCTCCAGTTTTTGGATCTCTTCCTGCAGGGCTCTTTCCCGCTCCGTCGGCGGAGCCTGGTTGTTTGTGGCAGGAGCTGGGGAGGGTGCTGGAGTCTGCGCTGCGCTGACTCGAGAGAAAATCATCAGACCCACAGTCAGCGCAGCAAACAGTCCAGCTTTCATATCGACGTCATCTTATCGTTTTACCTGTAACGTTTCTTCGATCGACGTCTTTCGAATTCAGACTACTTCTTGGTGAGGTCGTTGAGGTCGTCGTTCTTGTAATACTTCGTACCCTGCAACGTCAGCTGAAGTGCGAGGCCGTTCTTGGTGAGCTGGTAAACAAACACGCCCGGAGACACTTCCATCGCTCCCGACATTTGTCCACCTTTCTCTCCTGCCTTTGCAGCGGCATCTGTTTGTCCGGAGCCGGACCAGCCGGAATCGAGGAATGTCGTCAGCGACTTTTCCTCGTTGAAGATAAAGATGACTCGATAATCCTTTACGCCAAGGCCGATGCCGGCGCCGACCGAGGCCATTTTCATGAAGACTTCTTTTTTGGACTTGTTGTTGATGGCGATGCCGCCGCCGCGCGCCGTGCTCAACAACAGAACATTCGTACCGAAGTTGTCAAACACTGCATAACCTGCAGCCGCTCCGACTGCCGCCTTGGCCGTGGGTTGGAGCTTGTACAGATCTTTCAGGGTGTCGTTCGCCATCTTTCGGGTTTTTTCCCTTTCCTTATCCGGCGAATCCTTGGCGATCGCCAGACCGGAGACCAAAAGACTCATGACCAATAGGGTTGCGACTTTCCTGGATCTCATCGGGAAGCTCCTCTCTTTTTCAACGGAATGCCTTGGATGCCATTCAAGCAAATGTACGGCGTTGAAAATACCGCACCGGGATCGGGCCCGATACTGTCAAAGATGACAGGTTAGTTGTAGGGGCGGTCATGGGTCAGAGCTGACAAAGACAGAAAGAACAGTTCAGCGAGACACCATGCAGACTGCGGGTTTCAGCCGATTTGAAATAATTGAGACCTGTATTCGCGCGTCCTTCTCCTGAAGGGAGAGGGTGGGCATCAAGAAATGGCGGGCCCGGGTGAGGGGTGAAAAGATTCTTCTCTTCACCCCTCACCCGCCGCTTCGCGGCACCCTCTCCCTTCAGGAGAGGGTTTCGTTCCAAACATTTTCCCATTTTGGACAGTTCTGGTCATGGGCCGCCCCAACGCGTAATGTCAAAGCGTTTTTTCTTCTGCCGGTCAACGGTTGAGCCTTAGTATCCGTCCAACGAGCATGCTCAAAAAACTACTTCTGGTGACACTTCTGATGCAGGACAGAGGCACTCCACCGCCGCTGCCTGGACCCGCACCGACAGCGAATCCGGCCCAGCAAAACGTGATCGTCGGGCCGTTTGTAAACGGCCAACCGCTTGTGAACGGTCAACTCGTGAACGGACAGCCGGTGCCGGCACAACCACTGCCTCCCGGTACGGCCACAGTCGATGGGATTGTGACCATACTCGGAACCAGCGACCCGATTCCCGGAGCCGCGGTGGAAATGCGGAAAACCGATTGCGGCAAAGCCGGCGGAGAGAGCATGACCGCCACCACGGGTCCGGATGGAAGGTTCTCCTTCAAACAGGTTCGCACGGGGAGCTGGTGCATTGGAGTCGCGAAATCCGGTGGAGCGTTTTCTCCCGTCGAGTACCAGCAGCGGGGCTACAAGAGTCGAGGGCTGGCCATTCCGATCGCCGACAATCAAAAGGTTCAGGACATTAAGCTGATCATGCCGCGCACGGGCACCATTTCGGGCCGGGTCTACGACAGCGACGGCGAGCCCATGGGACACGCCCGTGTACAGGCGATGGAAGCGTTTTATGAGAACGGTCAGAGACGCCTTTACACTCTCAATGCCGTTCAGACGAACGACCTGGGCGAGTTCAGCCTTTTCTGGCTCCCTCCCGGAGAGTATTTCGTTTCGGCGGTTCCCGAAGATCCGCAGAGGCAGAACGTGATGTTCAGCGTCTCACCGCCGGGCATTGGTGGACATCGTTCCGATGCGATGCCTCCGGTTGTATCGCGGAGAAATCTTAATGACGGGACCATCATCGAAGAAGTCTATGCTCCGGTATATTTCGGCGGCGGGCCCGATCCGCAGCGAGCGCAGAAAGTTGTCGTGGGGCCCGGCACCAGCAATACCGTCGAACTCTCATTTTCAGGCGCTCGAACACGCTCGTTTCACGTCCGCGGCCGAGTGTTAAACATTGTTGCAGGCACGCCGGCGGAAGGCGCGCAGGTTCGTCTGTACCCTCGAGACTGGACGGCGACCGCCGTTGTCCCTTTCGCCAGAGCCGACAAGGACGGAAACTTCGATATCGGCGGCGTTGCGCCAGGCTCTTACGCGCTGTATGCGGCGGCGGCGACACGCGATCCGAATGCAACGAATCCGACGGCAATTCAGGGAATCCCCCCCGACCAGCTCCAGCAACTCATCCTTCAAGGGGTGAACCTTGGTGGCACAATTCCGATCGGTACTCGGGTGTTGATCGAAGTCGGCAGTCAAAACGTCGAAGGTGTTTCCGTAAATCTGTTAGCAGGCGGCACGCTGAACGGAGAATTCATTTTCGAGGGCAATCTCGCATCGACATTGACGCCGCAGCAGAAGCCGTCGTTCCGCGTCAACCTCTCCCGTCAGCCGGACATCCCGGGTGCATCGCTGGGAGGCGCATCCAGCGGTGCAATAGCTGCAAACGCCACGGACAATTCATTCCGAATACCGAGCATATTTCCGGGCGACTTCCGTGTGCAGGTCAGTCCATTGATCAACGCATTTACGTGGACACCGCAGACGCCGGGGGATCCCATCGGGAGCATTTATGTGAAGTCGATTCGGTATGGGAATCAGGATGTGCTCACCGGCGGACTTCATCTGGACACGCACAGCCCGGACCAGAGATTGCAGATCGTTCTGGCTACGGGAGGCAGGCTCGAAGGCGTCGTCCTGAACACTCGTAACGAGGCGATGCCGAATGTGAAGGTGGCACTTGTTCCGATTGCCGGTTATCCGAATCGGGAAGATCTTTATCGAAATGCGGTTACCGATGCGTCCGGCAGATTCAAGGTGCAGGGAATTGCCGCGGGCGATTATCGGGTCTATGCCTGGGAAGATATCGCGGATGGCGCATGGCAGGATGGCGATGCTCTTCGAGACGGGGACGCGCGTGCAAAGCCGGTTCACATCAATGAAGGCGAGCAGTCTTCGGTTGAAGTCATCGCCACTCCGGGAGGCCGGCAATGAAGCGCGGCACATTGGCTTTTCTACTCCTTGTTGCTGTTCGCGGCATCTCGCTTTCGCAGGCGCCGACGTTTTCAATTCAGGGCGTCGTGGTTCGCGACGATTCCGCTGCCCCTCTATCCAAGGCGCGCGTGGAACTGCGCGGTGGACCGGCCGGTCCAATGACTCTCACGACAGAGAGTGACGGACGGTTCTACTTCCCCAACCTTCCCTCCGGATCCTACGAAATATCGGTGCGGCGTGACGGATTCTCTCCCGCCGAGGTGGGACAGAAGTGGCCAGGCGGACCGGGAGTTGCCTTGCAGTTGACGGCGGGCCGGCCGGTTCCTCAAGTGGTCGTACGCATGGTGGCCGCGTCCGCGATCTCCGGACGGATTGCAGACAGCAATGGTCAGCCGCTGGTCAATGCCCAGGTGCAGGCTTTGAAATCGACGTTTCAGGGCGAGCTTCGCATCCTGATTCCCGTACAGCAGGTTCGCACCAACGCGAATGGAGATTTCCGACTCTATGGACTTCCCGCCGGACGTTACTTTGTGAACGTCGTGGTGCCGGGCTATTCGCCCAACTCTCAACTTCTCGTGAACAACGGCGGTCGCAACGAACAGAACGCGCCTTATCAGACCACAAGCCAGGCCAGACAGATCCTGGGCCAGGCGGCCGTCGTTGCGTCGGTGAATCCGCAATCTCAGGATGTGGGCCCCATTTACTATCCATCGACACCGTACATTCAGAATGCCGGCCCCATCGATCTCCGCCCCGGAGCCGAATTCAAAGGCGGGGATATTCAAATGACGTCGATACGCCGTTACACCGTCTGCGGCGTCGTTCGCGGAATTCCGGACCGTCAGTCACGAGTGCAGAACAATCCCGGTGGACCGATACCGGCGCCTCCTCCTCCCCCTCGGGCTCAGGCGGCTGGACAAACCACAGTCGTCGCACCGCAGCCGGCTCCGAATCCAGATGCACCGTGCGGCATCGGAAACACCGCGGTCCAGGATCCGGTCGGCACCGTCCAGCTGACGCCGCTCGACGTGGAGTTGCGACCGGCGTTGAACTCGACAGGGAATCGGTACAACGCAACAGTCGATGGCACGACCGGCCAGTTCATTATTCGAAACGTTCTTCCCGGCGTGTACGATCTCGCAACGTTCATCAGCAATATGGATGCGGCAACGACTGTCGACGTTCGAAATCGCGATGTGGAGAACGTTTCGCTTTCGCTGTCTCCCGGTTTTCCGTTGCCGACCCGAGTCACCATGGAGGGAGCCGCGCCCGGAGCTCCGCTTCCCAACGGTCTGACCATGTTGATCGGCAGCAGTCCTCCGACTCAGGGCACATCGCCGAATCAGCCCGTCGATACCAAAGGTTCTTTTTCAATCCCCAACGTTGGAACGGATGATACCCGTGTGTATGTGCTCCCGATGCTGAGCACGCCCGTGATGGCGGCCCTCAACATTCCGGAACAGTTGCAGGGGGTTTATGTGAAGTCGGCGAAGCTCGGTGGCGTCGATGTTCTGAATACGGGTTTCCGTTTTGCCGGCGAGCCGGATAGAGTTCTGGAAATCGTGCTGGCCAAAAACGCCGGATCGCTTGCGGGTCGAGTGGAAGACGACAGCAAACAGCCATTGTCCGGTGTTTTCGTGACCCTGATACCGGATATTCCAACAGCACGTCTATACCGTACCGACATGTACAAGACCACGTCCACCGATGCGGAAGGCCGATTCGAAATCAAGGGCCTGCCTCCCGGCGATTACAAGGTATTCGCGCTCCAGGGCTTTGAAAAGGATGCATGGCTCGATCCGGATTTTTTCAAGCCGTATGAGAATCGCGGGCTGACCGTGAAGGTCGGTGAGGGAAAAGTCTTCGCCCTGGAAGCGCCCCTGGCTGCCGTGCGACAGCAATGAGACGGAACCGTACCCGCGAAGTCCCGGCGATCGCCCCTCCTGGCCAGGAGGGGTGTCTGCGGCGAAGCCGCAGACGGGGTGGTGGGTCAGGATCAAAAATCGAATCGTTACGCTGTCGGATCTATCAAATGAACCACCACCCCGGCGCTTCGCGCCACCCCTCCTGGCCAGGAGGGGCGATTGGCCGGATTCTCCAAAGTCAATTCAGTTAAGGCGAACATCATGAAAAAGACTCTGATCGTTGCAATTCTTGCCCTGACCGGTGTCGCGGTATTTCCGACGTTTCATCCGCTCTCGTTGCGGGCGGCCGACACCATTCCCGCGCAATACACCGATGCGGAGTTCTGGCGCTTCATCAATGAATTCTCCGAACCGGGAGGTGCCTTCCAGTACGAGAACTTCGTTTCCAATGAGGTCTCCTATATGGACGTCCTTCCCGATCTCACGCGCATCGTGAAGCCGGGCGGAGCGTATCTGGGAGTCGCTCCGGAACAAAATTTTACATACGTTGCGGCGATCAAGCCGAAGGTCGCGTTCGTCCTCGATATCCGGCGTCAGAATCTTCTCGAGCTGCTGATGTACAAGGCGCTGTTTGAAATGTCGCCGAATCGAGTGGAATTCATTTCGCGACTGTTCTCCCGTCAGAAGCCCGTTGGCCTGGCTGCGAACGCCAACGCCGAAACCATATTCAAGGCGTTCGATCAGATGAAAGGCGATCCGGAACTCTATAAACAGACTTTTCAGGCCATCAAGGATCGGCTCAAGCAGCACGGCTTCAAGCCCGTCGGTGACGATGAAGAAAAGATCGACTACGTGTTTAACGTGTTTCTGCGTGGCGGCCCGCGGATGGACTACACCTTTGCGAGCGTTTCGCCGAACAACGGTCTTCCCAGCTACTACAACCTCATGGTTGCGACAGACGGTCGTGGGAAGAACTGGGCGTACCTCGATACGGACGAACGCTACGAATTTGTCCGTCAGATGCAGCAGAAGAATCTGATTATTCCGCTCGTTGCGGATTTCGGCGGCACGAAGACCATCAAGGAAATTGCGAAGTATCTGAAGGAGCACGGCTCCGTCGTATCGGTGTTTTACATTTCGAATGTCGAAGACTATCTGGAAAGCTCGTGGAACAACTACAGAGCCAACCTTGCCGCGCTTCCGGCCGACGAGTCGACTTTGCTGATCCGGTTCCTGCCCCGCGCCAACACCGTTCTCGCTCGAATTCCGGATCTGACTCCACGGTGGCCCGGGATCTACTGGCATTAAGGTGAAATAGAGTCTTCCCGGTTCACTATGGACGGGCCTTTTCCAACCGCACGACAATCTCCCATGTAATTGGTCCGTCGACTTTCAATGGCGCCTTCTGCAGATCGATGGTTCCGTACTGCATCGACTTTAACGTGTAGCCCGGGGGTAGGCTTCGCACGGAGATTCGGTGCTCTCCGTCGGGTATCGTCAGCACCAGCGGCGTGGAGCTGCCTGAGGACGCGATGACGGATCCCGCCGCGCTTCTGGCTTCGAGCGTTATCGCCGGGACAATGGAATTGTCTCCCGCGCCTTCAACCAGGACGTGTGCTCCAATTGAGAACAGACGCGGGTAGTTGATAACGAGGTTTGCCACGTCGTTGTTTCCCACGTTAACCGCTGCCGAAATCACGTGACCGCTCAGGCTGAGCCGGGCGGAGTAGTTCCCAGGGAAAATGTCGGTGAATCCAAAAGAGCCATCGGGCGCCACCGGAGATTCCACCCCCGTCCCCAGATTTCCTCCCTGAAGCACGACGCGGACGCCTTGAGTCGTGAGCAGTCCGGTCACTTTACCGCTGATGGTATGAGGCTTCACCGTCGTTGCGTCCACGGCAATTGCGATTGTCGCTGTATCGTTCAATGCAACGCGAATGGGGTTCTTCAAGAGATCGACGGCACCGTACGTGAAGGAATCCACTGCATATCCAGTTGGAAGCGAGGTGGGAAGAATGGAAATCGTGCGCTCTCCCTCAGGCAGGATGACTTTAAACGTCCCATCCGGCCCAACGTTGGTCGGTACGGACACGTTACCCGTGGTGCTGGCAACGCCTTGTACAAAATTAGGTGTCGCGGCGGCGTTCGCTAGGGAGAAGATCACTCGTGGAACCGGCACGTTTCCCCGAACCGTGATTTTGCCGCTGACTTCCCAGGTTGGGGGGATGCGCAATTCAACATTCCCGAGATCGGAGGTCCCCACGGTTATGGATGTGATGGGTGCAAGTACAACAGCGGGAACGGTTCGAGCCGTATAGGTTCCCGGCAGCACCATTGGAAACTCGAACTGGCCATCACGACCCACGGGTGCAGTCAGCGCTTCGAGTGTTGCTGTTCCACTCATGCTCACGCTCGATGCAACTCCACCGATCACTCGTCCGCTGACCTTGACCCACGGTGGCGGCGACGATACACCAAGAATAATTGCCAGCGCAGTCGGCGATCCTGGAGCGACTTTGAAGGACTGATTCAGTGCGTCCGCTGTTCCAATGGTTGCGGATTTGAGGCTATAACCTGCGGGAAGCCCATTCACGGACATCTTGTACTCGCCGACAGCCATGGATGTGGTGAATGTCGGTGAAGCGAGTGCGTTGATGGGATTCCCTCCGGTGACGTCCACGCGCGTGAATACAATCTGGAATCGGGGGCGTGGGCCATTTCCTTCGACCGTCACAGTTCCGGCAACATCCGCCGACAGCGGTATGACAACGCGCAGGTCCGCGACGTCCTTGTCCGTGACCACCACCGTCATCGGCGACATCGTGATTCTCGGTCCGACAACGAGCTGATAGGTTCCGGGACGGACGCTGGGGAATGTGAACGTCCCTCCAGCTCCGATGGTGACAATCATGGTCGAGGGTCCGCTGATGCGAACCTGATTGGCCTGCGTTGCGGCTGCCGACGGATCCTGCTTGTCCTCGCGTACGACGGTTCCGCTCATCTTGTAGGTGGTAGCCTGCGGTGAAGCCGCAAGCAAAACGGCCATCAACAGTCCATGGATCATGTTGTTTCCCCTTTATTCACGCAGATTCCAAATATGGACGTCTGAAACGCAACGGAGGTTGACGCTCGGGCATTTCGGACATTTCAATCAGGGAACGTCAATCGTTGCCGGGTCCTTAATCGGCGCAAGAATCGCCGGGTATGCGAGCGGCTTACCCGCTTTAACCTGGTTCACGAGATCGCTGATTCGAGACACAACCGATTGATGCGACATACTGGGAATCCACCAGGACATGGCCGCATTGTTTGGCTGGTTCACAAATCGCATCAGGATGCTCGATCCGTCGTACGGCAGTGCTGCGATGCTTGCGTAGAACGTTTGCAGCTGCTGTGGATTCAGGTATAACTCCACGTTGGAAATGTAGAATGCCGCCACATTCGTGTTGTGCGCTTTTAGATAATCCGCAATGGAACGTAGTGCCTTTGGGCCGGCAAAATCTCCCACCAGCGGCACGATCATGTTCCTGCGCTGCATTTCACGAACAAACTTGTAATTGTCTTCCGTCGCAAGGAAGCTCCAGTTCTGCCCGGTGGCATCCGTCCCGTTCATCAAGACCAGATACGTGGGATAGGGAATGGTGCTCGGCGGGGATTCGCTCATGAAATCGTATGCGATGTTGGGCCCGCCTTTGTAAAACACCTCGTGGATGTAATCGATCCTCGCCAGATCCTCCGGTGGAAGAGTGAAACCGTGTCTGGCCAGCGTCGCCTTGATCGCAGCAACGCTACGCGCCTGAAGTACCGGATCGGCCGGATTTCGCTGAAATGCGTCAAAGGCCTGCGCGATATTCATCCGATCGCTCACGATACCAGGGGGTCTGCGGGAAAACAGATTCATCATGAATTCCGTTCGGGTGGCCGACATTTCAAACAGGGCTTTGTACATCAGATGAACGATCATGTTTTGCCGCCGGATGTCGACGACAAATGCCATTTTCGATTGAAGCGCGGAGGCATACGTGAAGTTCTGCTCTGGCCCGACGCCGATGAAGACCCCGCCAGGTTTTATCGCTCGCTTTGTTGGCGGAATAATCCTCTGCAGCGTGTTTTCATTGCTGACAAAATTCTGGTAGGCATATTCGCCACTCGGTTCCGAGAACTCCGTCACCAGCCGCCAGAACTCCGCATCGGTGAGCTGGGCCGGAAGCGTACCTGCCTGGAAGAGCGGAGTCCCTGTGAGCAGGGTTGTAAGAATCAAAAGCGCGAAGGCAATCGATACGATTCTGGTCACTCGGGGACCTCCAGGATGTTTTCAGGTGAAGTGCGGCCCAATTGTAGCGGTAATGGACGAAACTGAAAACAATCCGTCAGGTGAATTTTTGCGGCGGGTAAGGGGCACAAACAATGCCTTCAAATTATTTCGATTAAGGTACCCCTCATCCGGCCCTTCGGGCCACCTTCTCCCGTCGGGAGAAGGATTCGCCCGAAACATTTTCCTGCCCTGACGCACATTGAGAATTTCCGCTTGATCCTCTTCCTATCAGGATGTACTCTCAGCGCCTCTTGACAGTGTGAAGTTGTGATTATTCGATCCTTCCGTGGAAGGTTCGTGGGAAGTGCCGTCTGCCATCAGGCGGTTCGCTAACAGGTACTATCAGAAATTTCAGCGATGAACCGCCTAACGGAAATCCGAAAACACCAATCGACGTCCCGTCGATTGTCGGTTCCTTCCTCGAAATTTCAGATTGAACCACTGGAACCGCGAGTTCTTCTCAGCAGCGATTCGCTTGCGGATGCGGTCGTCTATCCACTCGTCGATGCGCTGTCTCCTGTCGTTCTGACCTTCGAACCGGAAAGCGATACTCAAACCGGGGATGCCGCGAGTCTTCCGACCATTTTCGAATTTGCAATTGTCCAGGACGACCAGGAAAGCGTCGACGAGAACGACGTTTCGGAATCCGCATCGGACGCAAAAGTGCCGGATGCTGAGACCCCGACGATACTGCAGCCTGACGATGCCGAGGGGCATGATTCCGTTGCCGGACAACTGACGGAAACGCTGCGCGTTGCACATGGTCCTCCCGCTTCCGGCAACAATCAGATCTTCTATCTCGACTTTGATGGCGCTTCCGGAGTTTCCTACGACGGACCGGTTCGCATTGCTGCGGTCGATGTGTCTCCTTCCGGATACAGTTCCAGTCTCATCCAGTCCATTCTTGCGTTACTCGATAAAAACTCTGCCACTTACGGCGCAACGTTCACATCCGTCCAGCCCGCGGACGATGCCGATTACTCCACGATTTTCATCGGCCGCAACATTTCCGCCTTTTCCCAACTGGGACCCTTCCTGGGGTTGGCTGAGAAAGTCGATGCCGGAAATCAGGACCGAAGGGACATCGCCTTTGTGTTCAGCGACGAGATCGCTGCGAATTCACGTGCCATCGCCGAGGTCGTCGAGCACGAAGCGAAGCACCTTCTCGGCTACGAGCACGCCAAGGGAGAGCGATCCGGAATTCTCGGAGTTGCGGTTATAGCACCGGTCTTCTCCGGCGCGGCATCGATCACTCAGGGTACTGACGTGAATGTCAGTCAGGCGCCTTTCAACCAGACCGAAGTCGACATCGCTGTCAATCCCGTGACGCCAGGGAACGTGGTGGTCGTGTCGAACGGGGGCTTTGGCGCTATGGGCACGGCACTTCGATCGTCCGAGTTCACCGCGTTCAGCACGAATGCCGGAGCGAACTGGACCGTCGTGCCGATCACGATGACGCAGGACGGACGAAACAGCACCGACCGCTTCGACGGTGCGGTGACGGCAGATGACTTCGGCAACATTCACATTGTCTACATGCGGCGGCCACCTGGCGGCGGCAGCAATGACATCATGTACGCCCGCAGTGTGGACGGCGGGGCCAGCTTTATCGATTTTCGGCAGATCGTACGAGGCATCGATGTCGACAAGCCATGGATCGCGGTCGGACCGGATGCGGCGAATCCAGGCAACCAGGCTGTCTGGCTCACGTACACCAACAGCAGCGTTGGGGGGAATCAGCGGATCTTTCTGACCGGAGCGACGGTTGCCGGTCTGGGTAATGTCGCGGCTTTTGCGCCGGTGGTTCAGGTGAATGATGGCGGCACCGAAAACAATTATTCCGTTCCGGCCGTAGGGCCCAATGGGCAGCTGGTCGTCACATGGATGAGTCCTTCGAGCGGCCAGGGCCCGGCAAACATTCGCTTTGACCGAGACCTTGACGGACTCCTCAACGGCATCGTCATGGGTGTCGACACGACAGTAACCTCCACCAACGCCGGCGGCTTCGACTTTATTCCGGCCACACCGGATCGCTCCACCTTCTCCAGTCCATATGTCGTCTACGATCGCAGCGGCGGGCCGAACAACGGCCGTCTGTATATGGCCTACGCGGATGAGAATCCGAACGAGAGCAATAACTTCGATGTCTTCCTGCGCTCTTCCAACGACAACGGCGCCAACTGGGGCGCGCCCGTGCCGGTGGTTACGAATTACGCCGGAACCAACAGCCAGTTCTTCCAGAACATTTCGGTGGACCAGACCAACGGCGCGGTCTGGGTCTCCTGGTATGACGCGCGCAACGACTTCGGTGCGGGTGGCGGCATAGGCAATATCGACGATGGAGGGGGCATCCCCAACACGGAGGTTCAGTATTTCGCCTCGGTGAGCGTGAACGGCGGCGCGAGTTTCCTTCCCAGTATCCAGGTGAGCGATGGCGCTTCGGACGAGGACCGCGGTGATCCCTCCAACAACGACTTCGGGGACTACACCGGGATTGCGGCTTTCGGCGGTATGGCGTTCGCTACCTGGGCGGATAACTCCAACTCTACGGGCGACCTTCAGCGCGGTCCCACTCCGGCTACGAACTTCTTTCCGTTCGAGGTATACGTCGATCGGCTCACCGTGGATTGGGCTGGAGGTCAGACGGTCAATGTGACTGGTGGACCTGGAACCGACGTATGGCTGATTCGCCCCGATGCGACTGGATTGTTCCTGCAGTTCTTCGAAAACGCCGTAGCTAGCGGCAAGCCGGCGTATACCGCCACTCTTGCCAATGTGGATTCCATCGTCATCAATGGTGCGGGCGGCAACGATCAAATCCTTATCGAATCGCTGGGGGCCGCATTCACCGGAACAATTACTGTGAATGGAGGCGATGGTGCGGACCTTCTCTTTGACCTGCACGGAATCGCCCCAGGCAATATCTCCAACATCGAGGCGATTTCACGCGCAACAGTAACGGCAACAGCCCAGCCCGAGTGGCAGGAGCAGGGACCAGGGCCTTCGCAGGGCGGTCTCGTTTCTGGGATTGAAAACAAACCGGTGTCGGGAGCGATACAGGCCATTCTGCTGGATCCGATTCAACCGAACACGATGTACGTCGGCTCAGTGAACGGAGGTGTCTGGCGGACAATCGATGGAGGAACCAGCTGGGAGCCGCTCACGGACCAGTTGCCGTCGCTTTCCATTTCGGTGCTCACCTTCGATCAGGCGGACGTGACGAAGAAGACGATCTACGCGGGAACAGGCAAGGTCAGCAGCTGGTACGATTTCGGTCTTGCCGTCGGCATTCTCAAAGGTGTTGTGGCGCTGGATGGCAGCGTCTCATGGACTCTCATCCGCCGTCCGGAGTTCGAGGACAATTCGATTCGTGGTCTCTTCATCAATGGGTCGACCTGGCTGGTGGCAACCGCCAAGGGCCTCTATCGAAGCACCGATACCGGAGCAACCTTCGAACACATTCAGGGCAACAAGGCTGCAACCGCCACGATTGCCGCCGCAGGAACGGGCTATGTGGCAGGCGACATCGTTCGGGTTGGAGCCGGCGATGAGCAGGCGCGCGTCCGTATCGACACGGTCGGAGGCGGAGGCGCCGCGACGGCTGTCACCATACTGAACGCGGGCTCGTATGCGACGCAGGCTGCGAATCCTCTCGCTACAGCAGGTGGAGCCGGCACTGGCCTCACGCTCAACCTGACGTATCTGTCTGCGGCTTCCACGCTGCCGAAACCACCGCCTCCGGCGGAACGCTTCAACGCGTATGAAATGGTGGTCGATCCTGTCGATTCCAGTCTCGTGTATGTCGGCGTTCCCGGACAGGGCGTCTACCGCAGCACCGATTCGGGAGCGACGTTCAGTCCGGTCAATACCGGACTCGATCTCATCGATGCCCTCCGCATTCGCCTCACCATCAGCGAAGCGGCCGATCCCGTTACCACCCAGCGGCCGATTTATGCCGGAGTCGTGCGCATCGCCCGCGGCACTCTGTCTCAGGCCGAAAGTTCCGGCGCGACGTTGATTCATTTCAATTCGGTTGTCGAATTCGAAGTGGGAGACGACATCACGTTCAAAGCGGGAACTCCGGATGAAGACACGCGCAAGATCGAGTCGATCGATCGCGCGGCAAATACGGTCACCCTCACTTCCGGTACAGCGAGAGCATTCGCCCTGGGAGACCTCGTCCAGGCAGGTGGTAAGGAACGCGTCGTGAACGTCTATCGTTCGGCCAACGGCGGCACCGCCTGGGTGTCTCTGGGAAGACCGGGCGACGCCGACGGCGGCACCAACAAAGGTGGGCAGGCCGATACCCACTTCTCGTTCCTGGCAGACAAGACGAATCCCAACGTCATCTTTATCGGTGGAGACCTGCAGCAGCAGAAGGACGGTAGCTGGCCGAACACGACCGGTGCGACGAACTTTACCGGCCGCCTGTTCCGCGGAGTTGTCAGCGGTGGCTCCACCACGTGGTCGAGCATCACGGACAACGCAGCCGATCCAGACGGAGCAGGTCCACTGCCGGGCACCGGACCTCATGCGGATTCCCGAAACATGGTTTTCAACGCTGCCGGCAACCTCGTTGAGGTGGATGACGGCGGCGTCTATCTGCTCCATAACCCGAATCTCGCAACGGCCGATCCTCGCTTCTGGTCTTCGCTGATCGGCAACCTGCGGTTGACGGAATTTGTCTCTGTTGCCTACGACCCTGTGAACAACGTCATCATGGGAGGCGCGCAGGACAACGGGGTGTCTCATCAGGATGGTCCGAACAATCTCACATGGACACACCTGATCCAGGGTGACGGCCAGATCGTTCAGGCCGGCGTCGTCGATGGCGAAACGGTCTGGTATGGCAGCGCCCAGAATCTCGGACAATTCCAGGCATTCACGGGCATGTCGACGGAAGGCGACACCCGGGGCCTCGAAGTCAACGGAACGGGCGTCTTCGATGACGACGAAATTTCCATCTTTGACAACACGGTCTCGTTCATGACCCAGTGGGCTCTCAATGCGGTCGATCCCACTCTGCTGATGATCGGCACCAGCTATCTTTACGAGGAAGATCCCGATTTCCTCATCGGCGGCGACCCCGGCGACGACGTTACGCTGCAGAACGGTTCACCCGTATGGGCAGGCTTCTTCAACTGGAAGCCAGACCCGAACGCTAAAGTGGGTATCGTTTCCGCACTCCTCTATGGTGGCCGTGAACTGGATGGCGGGGGTACGCTGGTCGACAAACCGCGCATCGCCTATGCGGGTGTCAAGGTCATCACAGGAACCGGGGCTACCGCGACCGGAATCGGAAAACTTCTTCTCCGGCGCGATAGCGGCCAGAGCTTCCTTGAAATTACATCGTGGCGCACCGGTTTACCCGGGGGGCAATACATCCGCGACATGGTTTTGGATCCCGATGACTGGCGGAAAATCTACGTCGTCGATAACACCAACCACGTATGGATGGGAGTCAAAGCCGCCGGCGTTGACGATTTCAATTACACCTGGGTCGAGGTCACCACGAATCTCGGCGACGTGGCAGGTGTTGCGTCAGGACCCGACGACGATAACCTCTACACGATCGAAATCGCCGTAGATCGCGGCGCAACTCCGGCTGCGGGTGACGATCAACGAATTCTCCTGGTGGGTGGCAAAGGCGGCGTGTTCCGTTCCATCGTCCCGTCGGCCACCGGCCACTGGTCGGAGTTCGGCGCCGGTCTGCCGAATATTCTTGTTACCGATCTCCACTACGACGTTGGAGCGGACCTGCTTCTGGCCGGAACCCTGGGTCGCGGCGCCTTCACGTTGCGTCCCGCGATGGCCGCATTGAAAGCCAACAGCGTGATTGCTATCACGGGCACGTCTGCAGACGACGTTCTGCACCTTGTTGTGAACGCGTCGAAACCGTGGATGCTCGACCTGTTCTCGTACAACGTGGGAGGCACCGAGCCTGCTCTGCCTGTGAAGTCGTTCGACATCACCGGCATCGACAAGCTCACGATTGATGGGCTCGGTGGTAACGACCTCATCATTCTTGATGCGGGTCATGGTCTTCCGTTCCTTCCCGGCGGCATTCTAGTCACGGACGTCTCGGGGAACGACACGCTCGACTTTCAGGGACCGGCGATATTTCTTTTCGGACTGCCTGAGGGCGGTCCCTTTACCGCTGCAGAGTGGTGGGAGAAAGACGGATTTGGCGAATACCGCGCCTTGCATGTTTCATTTACCGGCATTGAGAATGTGCCTGATGTCGGTATCGCTCCTGCAGCACCCGTGGCTCCGACTGCAAGTGGATTGCAGGGACTGGGATCGGTGTTTGGCGACCTGCTCGGACGCTCCCTGCGCGGCGAGGATCTGCCTTTCGTGAACTCGGACTCCTTGAACAATGGACTGGGTGGCACAGTTCTCGAACTGCCCAACCCGCTCACATTGCCGCGTTTCCTTCGAACTGCCGGCGCGGGGAATCAGGTTCGCCCGGACGGCATCACGCAGATCGCCGACGGACAATCGATCTTTGATCGTATTCTCGCAACCGGCCTCGCCGATCTGAACCTGCAGGATCTTGCGTCCACTGCCAGCAGTCCCGCGGAACTGGCAGCGATGCTCGATGCTCTCGATGATATTCCCGGAAATGTGACGGTGAGCTCGATTGCAGGCGTGACGACGTTCCATGTGCAGGTGAGCAAGCATCTGTCCGGAATCGTTGGCATCGAACTCGACGGCAGTGCGGTTCTGGACTCCATCAGCATCAGCGACGGTACGCTGACCCTTGAGGGACAAGCCGAGATTGGATTCAATGCAAAGCTCGATCTGACGTTCGGAATCAATTCCAACGGATTCTTCATCGCGCCCAACGCTTCCCTTCCGGAACTTTCCGTGACCAACATTACGCTGGATGGCAGCGCTCTTCGAGCCGAAGGTGAATACGGATTCCTGGGCGTCGAGGTCAAAGGCGCAACGGTTACTTTCGCTCCAACACTGGGTCTCAACTTCAAGTTCCACGAGATCGCCGGCGAGCCCGCTGACGGGAAGATCTGGCTGACCGAATTGATGTCCGAATCCACAACCGCGCATGTAGATTTCAGAGTGGACAGTCCAGGCACGCAGGACCTGCAGGTACAGGCGAATTTGAAGGTGCTTCCGGTTCTGCCGGGACTGGGATCCCTGTTCCCGATCAGCGACACCATCGTCACCCTTACCTGGGCCGACCTGGAAACTTCAACACCCACAGCCACGACCAGCACGGCGCCGGGACAGGGCGGAGTCGATTTCAAGAATTTCCTCAAGCTCAATCCGGCGGAACTTCTGACCCAGTTCCGATCCCTGACGGCGCAGTTCGGCGACATCTCAGCAAACGTGGATATCGAGATTCCGTTTATCTCGCTGAACTTCGACGACCTTGTCGATTTGATGGGCACGTTCGATGCGAAGGTCCTCAGCAGACTGTTTGATGCAACGGGCGACCCGACTTCAAACCTGCCTTCGTTCTCGACGATTCAGGGCCTGGTAACCTCATTGAGTTCGTCTCTCAACAACCTGGATGTCAACTACCTGATCGATCTGACGAACCTCGGCGATTTCGTCACGTACGACGCGGCAGCGAAAGCCATTCTGTTCCATTTCGGTTTCAGCAAGAGCTTCTCATTGACCGACACTCTGGCGGCGGGCTTCGATCTCGCCGAGGGACTTGCCGACTTCGACTTCAGCACCGATGCGTCGATCACCGCTGCGTTGGCGGCGAACATTACGCTGGGACTGGATCTTAAAGCGGCCTTTGATGGAGAGAGCCCGACCGAATGGGTGTTCCTGAAGGATACCTCGCTGACGGCGTCGATAACCGTGGCGGCTACGAATGTGGATGCGTTGGCGCGATTTGGTTTTATCGGCATTGAAATCGTGGATGGCACGGTTTCTGTAAATGCGGCTGTGACCGTTACGCTTATCGACCCCGGTGTTGGTCCCGAAGCGGACGGCAGAATTACCATCGGTGAACTTGCTGCCGGTCTTGGAAGTCCGGCAACTGTTATCGACTTCCACCTCACCGGCGCTGCGTTGCTTATACTTCCGGTGGGCATACCATTCCTTGGAATCACGGCGTCTGCTGCCACTGCAATCACCATCGATTTCGCAGACATCACCAATCCGGATTCCATCAACGTCATCCTTCCGCCGGCCCTCACGGAGATGGGCAACTTCTCGAATATGAATGCGGGAACCGTGGTCAGTCTGCTCGCGCAGATCACCGCGTGGATGGATGATTTCCGGCACAGCGACACCTATGCGGCGCTGGATATTCCGCTTGTGGGAGATGTGCTCGACGGCGTCCTTCAGTTTGCGGATTTCTTCCGGGACAGTCTGCTGATCGACGATCTGGATGACTCGATTCCCGCCAATGACATACCCAAACTGGTCGATGCCAACAACCAGCCGACGTTCCAGACCACGCAGGAACTGAAGGCGAAACTGATCGCGCTGCTGGGCCTGCCTTCGGATGTCGTTACTTACGATCCCGTGCGCGATTCGCTCCTGATCACGCTGGATCTTTCCCAGAGTTTTGATCCCGAAGCTTTCCCGCTGGACTTCAACTTCGATCTCGGCGCGCTGCTGGATCTCAGCACCGACAGTTCGATCCAGCTGAATGCCAGTGCGGGGCTGACTCTGACCATCGGCCTCTATCTCGGCAATGAAGGTGCGGTGCACCTCGAGGACTCCACACTGCTGAGCGGTCTTCACGCCTCCGACAGTATTTCGATTCGGGGCGCGAAGGACATGAGTCCGGCGAATGGAAGACTCTCGTCCGACGCGGTCTTCCAGATTTCGAGAAACGATGGAGCACCAGTTACGGTCACGGTTGCCAAGACTTCAACCACCGCCAACAACAATCTCGACGACCTGGTGTCGGACATCAACGCTGCGATTGCCGCTACAAGTTTGAACGGACAGGTTTCGGTGGAACGCAGCGGTTCGCGGCTCGTCATTTCGTCGGATGGCGCGACAGCCCTGCGTGTCACTGCCGCGGCGGGCAATACGGCGGTCACTCAGATCGGGCTCCCGACGGACGACACCGTCCGGAATGGAATTTCCTTCAGCGACGATGTGGTCATTGCGGGATCACAGGAAGCCCCGACCGTACTTGGCCGGATATCGGCAGATGCCGCATTCACATTGTCCATAAACGGCGGGCCTGCGATTGCGGTCACCATCGCAAAGAGTCAGACATCGACGAACGTCACCATCGACAACGTCGTCGCCGACGTTAGTGCCGCACTGGTCGCTGCCGGAGTCTCGGCCCAGGTCACGGCGAGTCACGTCGGCAACAAACTTGTTCTAACCGCCGCCGGCGGTGTGACGTCACTCCAGTTGATTGCCGGAGTAGCCAATACTGCGGTGAGTGAACTCGGGTTTGGATCCAGTCAGGCGGCTGCCCTCGATGCGGGCCAGCTCAAGATCACGGCAGCCAACGACGTTCCGGGCATGGTCGGTCGTCTCTCGGCAGATGCCGTCCTTCAGGTGAGTCTGAACACCGTCAATGGCGGAGTGGCTGTTCCTGTCACGATTGCCGCGAGCGATACGAGCAGCAACCGCTACATCCAGAACCTGAGCCAGGACCTTCAGGCAGCCCTCGACGCGGCAGGCTTTGCCGGCAAGATCACCGTCGGTTCGATGGGCAAGAAACTCATCCTGACCGCCGTTGAAGCCACTGTGACGACGTTCACGATCACCGCATCGGGAACTGCGATAAGCGAACTGGGACTCGCAGCGAGTTCGACTGGCAGCAAGGCAGACCTGTTGATCACCACGCGTGATGGCGTTGTGCGCCCCGTCGTTCTCGACGGAATTACAACTCTCGGCGGAGTGGTCAGCGCGATCGAGTCGCAGACATCCGGTAAAGTCGATGTCTCCTACACGGACGAAAGCTCCCGACTGAGATTGCACGACACGTCCGGCGCTTCCGCTGCAACGTTCAAAGTTCAGAACGCGATCGGTTCAACGGCAGCCCTCGATCTGGGCATTCTTGGCGCCGACACCAATTCGCCCGAGGAAACTGCGGACAATCAGTTCGATGGAGGACAACTGGGCGGAGTCGACATGCTCGATCGCCTCTTTATCGAGGACGCACGGGACAATGTCAGCTTCTCCATTTCGACTCCCGGCGGCATCCATGCGACGGCGAGATTCGGTTTCGTTGAAATTCACCTGGATGGCACGGGTAGCCTCTCCGGCAGTCTTGCGGTCAGTCTGCAGGATCCGGGAGACTTCGATGTGGAAGGCGATGAAGTCGTCGGTGGAAAGATCACATTGAAGGATCTCGTCGAACACGTCAGCGACATTGGTCAGTTTATTGCGACGCCGATCCTGACTGGCAGCGGTGACCTCACACTTGCTCTGGATATCGATCCGGATTTCCCCGCGATCCACCTCGGAGCCGATCCGCATGTCGCCGTTCACGTGCTGAATTTCGGCGACCTGTTCGACAGGTTCCCGGATTCCCAGCTGTATTCCGCGGCAACGAGAATCGATAACGACACGTTCACGCTGGTCGGCGATCAGTCTTCGAAAATGACCGCGGGCTCGGATGTTTCCCTGCATATTTCAGGAATTCCTCCGCCTGTCGAAACCAAGATCCAGTCCGTGACGTTCAATTCCGGGACCAACACCACGACAGTCAATGTCTGGGACGCGACGATTACGAGTTCGATCACCAGCCTGACGGTCGCGACAACCGCAGCTCCGTCATTCCGATTCGATCTGCCCGATCTGGGCGATCTGGTGAACTTCGACAACCTCGGCTTCGGTGACATCATCGCCGCGCTTCGAGCGTTGATCGGGTTCCTGCAGCAGTTTGAAGAATTCGGTTTCCTCAGCGAACCCATTCCCGTTGTCAATGTCAGCATTTCCGACATCCTTTCATTTGCGGACGACTTCGCTCAGGCCCTGGATGAGGCCGAATCCAATCCCGCAGGGACGATTCAGGTTCTCGAAAACAAGCTGAAGGAAGCATTCGGCGTTCCCCAGAACAGTGACCTGCTGCACCTGAGCCTCGTCAATGACGGGCCAGCCAGCATTCTTCGTTTCGACCTTTCTTTCCAACCCCACTTCTCCGAGTCCATGCCGATGAATCTGGATCTGGGTGTGGAAGGGTTGTCCCTCGCCGGCAATGCCGGACTGCGTGCTGAAGGCGCACTCGATTTGAAACTGTCGTTTGGTATCGATCTCCAGAATCCTCTGGACATCTGGATCTTCAAGGGGACTGGTATCACCGGCACGTTGCCGGATGCCCCGGGTGATCCGATTGCATTCAGGGCTTCGGCCAGCGACATTTCATTCACCGCGGCTCTGGGTGGGATCGGCGCTCGCATCGTGAATGGCAGCGCCGCGGTCGAAGTGGATTTCAATCTCGGGCTCAATGACGCATCTCTGACCGGGACCGGCATCAATAAACGCATTCTGCTCACGGATATGTTGAGCAGTCTGGACACGGCGATCGATCTCAGTCTTGAAGGGACAATCGATGGATCGCTTCCCGTTTATTTCCCGACAGAATCCGTGCATACCGGGGACATCACCATCGGTGGTGCGCTTTCTCTTTCGGCATCCGACGGATTCGATATCGGCGGGACGCTGGCGGGTGGCGAGTTCATTCATGTTCCACCGGATATCTTGAATCTGGATCTCAGCCAGTTCAGTCCGCTGCAGAACCTGCTGCTCCTCGTCGACGGCGTGGACGGTTTCCTGGGTCTGCTTCAGGACACATTTGACGGTGAGGTGGCAGGACTTACGATTCCATTCATCGGCGACAACCTGGCCGACGCGGCGCGGGTGATTGAAGATTTCCGCAGCGGTTTCATCCAGGATCTGCGCGACGCGATCGAGACCTCGGCCAATCCCGACCAGAATTTCGTCACGCTCAAACTGTTCCAGTTGCTGGGACCGGCCGGGCTCAACATCCTGATGGACCTGCCGGATTCGCAGGAAGCCGGTGACGATACGATTATCGACGCCGACGACATTCAGCTCACCACCAACGTCGACCAGCCTGGCGTGAATGCAGTCGACGTGTTCATGCAGTGGAACATGATCCTTGGCGGAACGCTGCTCAACGTCGGACAGGGAATTGATTTCGATCTGGGAATTCCCGGGCTGGGACTCGAGACGCGCGGTGCAGTCAATGTGGACATCGGCTGGAGCCTGACGTTTGGATTCGGCGTGGATCTCCACCAGGGTTTCTACATCGATATCAGCCACCAGAATGAGCTCGTACTCGACGTGGACGTCACGCTGCCGGGCGTCGGACTCACCGGACGGCTGGCCTTCCTTCAGATCGATGCCGACGACAACGGCGGATCCCACATGGGCGCGACGTTCGGCGTGGACGTGAATAATCGCGTCAACGCGTCCGACACGAAGCTGGGCTTTGCCGAACTGGGCAACATCGGAATCGATATCGGAGTTGGCGCAGAAGCGATCGCCGATCTCGGGCTTTCACTCTCTCTTAACAGTGAACTCGTGCCCGGTGCGAAGACGGTCTTCCCGCGTATCGTCGGGGATTTCTACTTCGAGTGGAGCATCGGGAATCGTGCTACAGGCCAGCTGATCGCGCTGACAAGTATTCCCAACGCCATCGAGCATGGCTTGAAGAAGGTTGAGTTCCGGGACATTGGTCTCGACCTGGGAAGCTTTATTTCCGAATACATCGCCCCGATCGTCGTTGAAATTCAGAAATTCACGGAACCGTTCCAGCCGGTCATCGATGTTCTGACGGCGCCGATTCCTGTCATATCCGACCTGATGGGCAGCCCGATCACGCTGATCGATATCGCCGGTATGACCGGATACGTCCAGCCGGATCTGATCTATGCGATCGCCGACATCATCACGTTCGTGAACAGCGTTCCGGATCCCGAGGAAGTCGGCTCGCTGATTCTGCCGATCGGTAACTTCACGGTTTACGACTCCGAGGGTGGAAGCGGTTTTGCAGCGATATGGGATCGGGACTTCAATCCGGCCGAGGGAATTGAGGTTCCGGACCTGTCGGACTTTGACATGGCGAGCGTGCTGGGAGGCCTCGACACTTCCGCGGATGCCCACTCGTCAACCACGAAACAGTTCACCAACGGGATGGCCGGCCACAGCTTCGGCGATTTCATCTCGTTCCCGATCTTCCAGAATCCCGGACAGATCTTCCAGTTGCTGATGGGCAAGGACGTGACACTCATCGCATTCGACATTCCGGCGCTGGATTTCAAGTTCACATACTCGCAGTTCTTCCCGATTTTCGGACCGCTCGGTGTTTCCATTACTGGAACGCTGCACGCCAACATTGATTTCGGGCCGATGGGCTACGACACACTGGGCATCCGCGAGTTCTTCGACAGCGGCTTCCGCAATCCCGAAACACTCTTTGATGGATTCTTCATCAGCGACACCGCTTCGGCAGACGGTACCGGAGAGGATGTTCCCGAACTGACTCTGGAAGGCGGCCTGTCCGCTGCGGCTGAAATCAATCTGGGTATCGCCAAGGCCGGAGTGGCGGGCGGAATTTTTGCGGAAATACTGTTCAACCTGCATGACCCGGACGAAGACGGTAAGTTGCGCCTCAAGGAATTGGCGACGAATTTCCTGAATGAGGCCAAGTACGGCGAAATTGCGCTCTCGCCATTGGCAATTTTCGATGTCACCGGCCGGCTCTATGCGAAGCTCTTCGCGTTCCTGAAGGTCGATCTCTTCCTCTTCTCGATTGACGAGGAATTCGACATCACGCCGGAAATCACGCTGGCGACTTTTGAAATCCCGTTCACGCGCATACCGACTCTGGCTACCGAACTCGGCGATGGCCATACGCTGCAGCTGAACATGGGTAAGAACGCCGCTGCGCGGCTTGAAGGAAACGACGAGGACATCGCCGAGCAGTTCTACGTCAAGCAGGGCGACGCGAATCATCTGCTGGTCTGGTCACCGGGCCTGGGTGTGACCGAAGGGATGGCCCAGGAGTACGAACTCAGCGGAAGCACACTGATCGTTCTGGGTGGCGATGGCGATGACCTGATCGACCTTTCGGGCATCACGAATCCGGATATCACTTATGAAATCGAAGGTGGCGCCGGGAACGACACCATCATCCTCAATGTGAATGCGGGTGCGGCCAGAATCAAGGGCGGAACCGGTGACGACACCATCACGACGGGAGCCGGAGACGACATCATTTTCGGTGAAGGCGGAAATGACATCATCAACTCCGGCGGCGGAAACGATCTGGTGTTTGGTGACGTGGGCCGGATCTCCGATGAAGAAGATGTGCTGACCGCTTCGGCTTCGCTGACAGACGGAAACGACATCATCAATGGCGGCGCCGGCAATGACGTGATCGTCGGCGGCGGTGGAGCCGACAAGATCGGCGGTGATCTGGATCCAACCATCGCAGACCCGGATACCGATCCTGCCGGCAACGACATCCTCATCGGTGACGGCGCGAAGCTGACACTGGCCGGGCCTCATCAATTCCTGAACATCGTGACCTTCGAGGACACGGCCCGCACCAACGGCGGCAATGATCTGATCAAAGGCCATCGCGGCAACGATGTGATCTACGCGGGTCGCGGCGACGACACCATCGAAGGCGGCGCCGGGAACGACACGATCTACGCCGAGAACGGTTTTGACATGGTGCTGGCCGGCGCCGGAAACGACATCGTTCACGGCGGTACGGATGACGATACGATCTGGGGCGGTGCGGGCACGGATCAGCTGTTCGGCGAAGAAGGCAAGGACGTAATCCACGGCGAGGCCGGCGCGGACATGGTCGACGGTGGCGTGGGCTCGGACGAACTCTGGGGCGAGGCCGACAACGATCAGATCTTCGGTGGAGCGGATCCCGACAAGATCTACGGCGGCGGCGGCGCAGACACGATTGATGGCGGCGCGGGCAGCAACCTTGTTTACGGCGACGACAAACCGGGCGATAGCACGGGAGCAGAAGGCGCCGATACCATCACGACCTTCGGAGATCCCGACACGATCTTCGGACAGGGCGGCAACGATGTGATCAACGCCGGCGGCGGCAACAACGTCATTCACGGCAACATCGGGAACGACATCATCACTGCGGGCGTTGGCAACAACACCATCTTCGGCGACGAAGGCAACGACACCATCACGACCGGTGCCGGAAACAACACCATTTTTGGTGCCGACGGCAACGACATCATCACCACCGGCAACGGCAATCAGATCATCTCCGGCGCAGCAGGCACGGACACCATCACCGCAGGTACCGGCAACAGCATCATCCATGGCGGCACCGAAAACGACGTCATCAATGTGGCCGGCGGCAATAACGAAATCTGGGGTGAGCAGGGCGACGATCACATCACAACAGGAAACGCCACTGCCGGTAGCAAGCTTTACGGTGGCGGCGGAGCCGATCAGATCGTGGCCGGCAATGGAAGCCATCTCATCTGGGGCGACGACAAACCAGGCGACAGCACTGGAACGGGAGCGTCCGACCAGATCACTTCCGGAACAGGGAACAGCGAGATCCACGGCCAGGCCGGCAACGACGTCATTATTGCTGCCGGCGGGAACAACATCATTTTCAGTGACGAGGGCGCCGACACAATTACCTCGGGCAATGGCAACGACACCATCGACTCCGGAACCGAAGACGATGTGATCAGTTCCGGCGGCGGCAATGACGTTGTTGTTGCCGGAGCAGGCAACGACACCATCAATGCCGGAGCAGGCAACGACTACGTTCAGGGGAATTTCGGTGATGACATCATCAACGGCGGCGCAGACGACGATGTCCTGGTTGGCGCGCGCGGCGATGACACCATCGACGGCCAGGCCGGCAACGATCTGATCTGGGGCGGTTTTGAAGATTTTGCTGCGTCTCACTTCATCTTGTCAGACCTGACGAACTTCTCGAATCCGATCGGCTGGGATGATGCCGAACTCGCCAATGGGAGCGGCTTCACGCCGCCTCGGATCACTCCTGTAGTACTGCTCGGACTGTCGGTTGGCGGCACGCCGGATGATGAAGAAGGCAATCCCGCGGATTTCAACGACATCCTCCACGGCGGCAGCGGCACCGACTTTATCTTCGGCGGCGGTGGACGCGATCGAATATTCGGCGGTCCGGGAAGCGACTATCTCGACGGCGGCGATGAACGCGACGAAGTCTTTGGCGAAGGCGGCGACGACATCGTCCGCGGTGGCGCGAATGATGACGTCGTTCACGGAGATTACGAGTACGAACTGGGCAGCAAGCGGCTGCAGAATGACGATCCCAGCACACCTGGGATTGACGAACGGTTCTACGGCGATGAAGGCATCGATCAGCTGTACGGAGACGGCGGCACGGACTTCCTCTTCCCGGACTTCGCGCCGGCCGTTGCATACAATCCGGCAACGCCGAACATCCGAACGATCGGCCAGCGATCATGGGGTGGAGACGGAATCGATTTCTTCTACGCATTTGCTGGAATAGGAATTGCCGGAGTCACACCGGCGCAGCTGGCGATTGAATACAACCTGCTCGGCGACGAAGCGCACGGTGGTGCGGGCAACGACTGGCTGTATGGAAATCTGCGGCGTGATTCTCTCTTCGGCGATTCAGGCAACGAGTACATTCACGGTGAGAAGCTGGCCGGACCCACACTGGCCAACAACGTCTTCGCGAACACCACGGGTGGCAACGATCGCATCTTCGGCGGATCCGGTCAGGACCAACTGCTCGGCGGCGGTGGCGATGACGAGTTGTGGGGCGGTTTCGATACCGACTGGCTGGAAGGCCAGATGGGGAACGACACGCTCTACGGCGGATCCGGCATCGACTTCATGGTGCTCGATACGCGGCGCGAATACTTTGCACCGCTCGGCGTCGATCAGGATGACCTGCTTCCGCCCGTTCATCTGCTGCTGACCGGCATCGATACATTCGATGGACACTTCAACGACGGGCCCAACAGCATTACGGAAGATGACAATGCGACCGACAAGATTCTGATTGAGGGAACGAGTCAGAACGACACCATTCTGATCGGACAGCTGGCCGACGGGCGAATCCACGTCAACTTCCAGACCATCAATCCCTACTCCGGTCTTACCGAAAACTGGGAAATACTCGCTCCATGGCGCGCCAACGATTACTCCAACCCTGACAAGCCGACTTTCAATCCGGCGCTGCCCTTCGATCCAATTGGAGTGCCGCTGGCTGAGCAGTTCCAGATCTCGGGGTTGTTGGGCAACGACAACATCAAGTTCATCGATGCGCCATACGTCGCGTTCGCCGGGACACCTGCCGCGAAGACCGTGTACCCGCTGGATATCGGCGACCTCAATTCACGATCGAACGATTTCGTCAGCATGATCGATGGCGGACCGGATAACGATACGCTGCGAGGCACGGCCGGCCGGGATCGAATCGATGGAGGAAGCGGCGACGATATTCTCTATGGATTGCAGGGCGATGACCGGCTCTGGGGCAACTCGGCCGCCGGCGAAGAAGACATCAGCGACGATTACGATCAGCTGTTTGGCGGCCGCGGCGACGATGATCTGATCGGCGGCCCGGGAATCAACGATCTCTACGCGTGGACGCAGCTTCCACAACCCGGGCTGGATCCGGATTTCGGTGTCTTCGTCAATCCGGATGCGCCGGATGGTTCCGTTTTCGATTCCAATTCCGACCTCGATTCGGATGGCACACCGGATCGTATCCTTGAAGATACCGGCCTCGATCGCATGCTTGGCAGCAGCGGTGACGACAGACTCTACGGCGGTACCGGACTTGCATTCATGTACGGGAACGGCGGGGAAGACGAACTGTACCGCGCCGACGGCAGCAAGTTCGAATCGCTGGATGGCGGCCTGGGCGGCGACGAGTGGAAGGACTACGCGAAGGAGTCCGGCAAAGTGTGGTACGTCGGCGCGACCGATGCCGATGACGTCATCACGGTGGATTTCGTCACCGAGCCGGGACTGTTGCGAGACCACCATCTCATCACGCGCCTGACCAACAACAATGGCAACTTCAGTTTTGCCGCGCAGGTTCGTCTGGATTTTGGCGCTACCGACAGCCAGGGGAACCTCATCTGGGATCTCGAAGATACTGTCGCTCGGCTCGAAGAGCTGGCCAGCCGCGGTTCACAGCAGAACGCGGACCCGCTCACGCCGAATACCGGTTTGTCGCCGGCGACATCCAGCACTCAGAAGACGGCACTGGCGGATCAGCTGGATCTCGATGGACTGCTGCCGTCGGAAGGCGACTACGACGTCATCCTCATCGATGCCCTGGGTGGAAACGACATCATCAGTGTCGGTCCCACGGTTCAAAAGACAGTCTGGATCGATGCGGGTCCGGGCGATGACCGTGTGACGATCACAGGCGGCAACGCCATACTGGCAGACAAGTCCGAATACGGATTGCGCAATGACACGCCCGAAACGTCCTACCAGATTGCCAGCAAGGGTAGCGATGACGGCGAAATCGACAACAGCTCGAGCTTCACCGGACTCACCATCGACAATCCGGAAGACGTGGACTGGTATCGCTTCCGTCCGGGCGTCGATGCGCCGGGAGCAACACTTTCTCTTTCGTCGGACTCCGAACGGGATGGGCTCGAGATCGCGGTGTTCGAAGCCGATGGTTCCAGTGTCAGCGTCACATCGACGCCTCAGCTTTCACGCGATCGCTCGGACGTGGGTGGCTCGCATGACACCATACTGACGGCTTATCCGCTGCCCGCAATTGAGAACCTGGCGCGAATCACCGGCCTCACATTCCATGATCCTTCCGATGTGGATGTCTTCAAATTCACGTTGTTCCGCAATGGAATTGCGGGCGATCTCATTCACCTGCTGAAGAGTATTCCGGAAGATCAGTTCGAGATCGAATTGCTGGACGAAGCCGGAGCAATTGTCCGCGACGATACGGTAACGGCGCCGGTTGTACGTTCGATCAACCTGGATGGACTCGAGGCAGGAACCTATTACCTGCGAGCACGCACGCTGGCCGGCTCCGGCCGTTATGAGTTGTTGCTGGAAGTGCCCGCCGTGCAGCTGGCCACCACGTCGATCAACAATGATCCGAACCTCACACAGCCAACGGCTTTGGATCTCGGGTCATTCAATAATTTCCCCAAGGTGACGGGTCTTTCAATCAGTCCGGCCACATTCGAATGGTTTGAGTTCGAGCTCAAACGGACCGGTGTCGCAACGGATCGCATTGACGTGGTGGAGCCGGATGCCGCTGTTCTGACAGTTCAGTTGTTCATGCTGGATCCGGTGGACAGCAGCCTCGATCCAGTTGGGGTTGTCACAACGAACGGCTCGACAAAATCCGTGTCGCTGAACACGCTTCCTGGAGACCGGACGTACTTCCTCAGAATTTCCGGAGCTGGGGCAGAACGTGCCTACGAGTTGAAGCCTGGCGATCATGTGACCGACTTCACGGTTACAGAAACGCAGACTTCCACGGGGCTCGTGCGGCAGCAAATCCGGACTTTGCGAAGTTTCGGCCAGACGGAACTGGATCTCTCCGGCAAGCAGCGCAGCGTGCTGACACTCACCGGCGTGTTTCAGAACACGGCTTCAAGCGATCAGGAATATCTGATCCGAATCACTTCACCCAATCGAGTTCCCACGCAGTACGACCTGTTCTTCGAGCTTGGCGACGGCGTGGATTCCAGCCTTGCTGCGAACACGGTGAGTCTGACGGCAAAGAAGACCGTGAATCGTCGCGATGTCATCATCGGCGGTTTGGGCAACGATGCTCTTCAGGGCGGAGCCGGAGAGGATTGGATTTTTGGCGGCCCCGGCAACGATGTGTTGTCCGGCGGCTATGACCGGATGGCCGAAGATCTGCTGTTCGGTGGACCCGGCGACGACACATTCCAGCTGCTGCCGGACAGCCTGCCTCTGCTGACAGGCTCGGATGAAACGTTCATCCCCACATTCAACGACCGGTTTGATGGCGGCGAAGGCACGGACCGCGTGTACTTCGAAGGCGGAGATTACGATCGCCTGTCGCGACCAATCCCGGACTATGTGGCGATCCGGTGGGATCGATTCCAGCAGCGCTACGAGTTCACGGCGATACCGTGGGATATCGCCAACCAGGAATTCGCCGTCGAACAGGAAGTCATCAACGCGAGCGAAGTCTCCGTGACTGTGTTCAATGGCACGGTCACTTTCCTCATTCGCGTACGGACGGATGACAATCCGGATCAGGGATTCGTGACCATCAGCGCGCCGATCACGGCGACGACCATCGCGGAAATCGTTCAGGATCTTCAGGCCGCGCTGGATGCCAATGCGGATATCGGCCCCGACGTGATCACAGTGGAAGCGATCGAAGGCGTCCTAAGGCTGCGAGCAAAGGGACCCGATTTCGAACTTCGAACGACAGTGCTCGATCCGATGCACACCCAACTCGGGTTCGACGTATTGACTCCGGGATCGCCGAAGTACGAGCAGCGTTATGCGTTCTATCAGGTGGTCAGCGTCGAAAAGACAGTCATCGATACCAAGGCCGGTGACGATATCGTGCGCGGAGATCCCGAGTACATGTTCCCCAATTTCCCGAGCGAATGGGGAATCAAGGCGGGAGACCTGGAGCAGCGCGCGCTGATCGGAAGGCTCGAAATTTACGGCGGTGACGGAAATGACCGTCTCTTTGGCGGAGCGCAGGACGACTACATCAGCGGCGGTGACGGTTCCGATATTTTGATGGGAGACCTGGGTAACGACGAACTCATCGGCGGTCCAGGCCGCGACCTTATCGTCGGCGGCTCCGCAATGGAAGCCGACGCCTATGAGTTCAATTCTCGCTTTGGCATCTCCGACCGCAATGACCTGGTGAGCCTGGCCGGCAAACTGCCCGCTGTGAGAGCCGGGTCCACCATCGAAGATCTGAACTTCGACCTCGACGATACCGGCGACTGGTACATCATTTCACGCGCTGAAGCCGTCCGGAGATTTGGCGGTGCTGCCGATGCACTGCTGACCAGCGACATGATCGATGTGCGAGAGATGGTGTTGAACGAAGGCGTCGCGGTTGCAACCGGCAACAAGGTCCGCGCGTTCCTGTTCGCCGCGGAGAATATCGCAGATCCGGGTCAGCCGCTGAACCTCGTTCCACGTGAGCGTTTCTCCCGTGTCCCGGAATTCTACCTGCTGCACGTCACGACGGAACTGGAACCCTCCGCACAGAACGCCGGCAACGCCATCAAGCTGGATGGAACCGACGATGATATTCAGGTCACCGAGGCCGCTCTGAATATTCGCCGCAAGCTCACCGTTGAACTGTGGTTCAAGCTCGATGCTTCTCTTGCAGGACCTGGCGGAACCCTGAACCTGACGCCCGCCGGCGATGTGACACCAGACAACTGGATGCCGATCCTCTACAAGGGCGACGATTCCCTGAAGACGGTGAATGAGCGCACGTACTCCCTGTGGGTTAACAAAGACGGGTTCCTGCACTTCACCTCGGCAACAGGTTCGCTTCAGAATGCCCTCAATACAGAAGCCGGCTCGATTCAGGCGGATAAGTGGTACCACTTTGCGGGTGTTCTGGATCGCGATTCGGGTCGGATGTCGGTCTACCTGAATGGAGTGTTGGCAGGGACGGCGCTGGTCAGTACTGTGGATTCCGCCGACAATCCGTCGTTCTCGCTTCGAATTGGATCGACCGTGGAGCTATCGACGGATTACACACCCTTCAAGGGAATCGTCGATGAAGTTCGCGTGTGGAGCATTGCGCGAACGGAGGCCGACGTTCAGCACGACTTCGAACGGATTTTGAAAGGCGACGAGGCCGGACTCGTGACCTATCTTCGAATGTCGGAGACCGATGACGCAAACCTGGTCGCCGGCTGGCAGCTCATCGATACGGCAGGGAATCAGAACAACACCGCATTACTGACAGTAGGACCACTCGGTACCAATGCATCCGCGGCGCTAGCCATTCAGCAGGGTGGAGGACGCCAGCTCATCACTTCATTCCAGGTTGGAGTGCGCCAGTACGAAATTGCCTTCAATGAACCACTGGGCCAGACGCTTCACGTTCCCGCGACAGAAGCCGATCAATCGATTCCATCGGTGTCGCTGGGCGGCCAGCCGGTAGTGATTCCGCTCGGCGATATCAACGGCGACGGGCATGACGACATGGTCATCTCGGTTCGCGATCTGGTCTCCGATGTCGATGGAGTGCGGAACTTCGTCCGCATTGCATTCGGTACGGGGAGCGGCATTACGCTCGATCCGGACCAGTCCACGCCACAGATGGAACCACCCATCACGATTGAAGTGCCGGCTCCGGTGCTCGCAGGCAGTGGATCCAATCGGTCCGTGGTTGCGGCCGCTGGAGATGTAAACGGCGACGGCTTTGATGACATCTCGATCTCGGTCATCAACTCCGACGGAAGCCGCGTGTACCTGATCTTCGGACGAGCCGACTGGAGCGGCGATACCGCTGCAGACGCGGGGCTGTTCGGTGAGTACTACCTGATCCCGGCCGGCATCTCCAGTCAGACGTTCCCGGACTACGACCTTCTGTCGCCGGAACACAATCGAGTGGACGCGCAGGTGAACTTCCCGGCTGTGGCCGGCCCGGGCTTCTACGGCTTCAGTGACCTTACCGATCGATTCGCGGTTCGATGGACTGGCCAGATCTTCGTGGCGACTTCAGGCGATACGCGGTTCTACCTCGGGAGCGATGACGGCAGCCGCTTGTACATCGACGGCCAGCTTGTGCTCAATCATGGCGGATTGCATCCGTTCACGGAAGTCTCAGCGCTCGTCGTCGGTCTCGGAGCCGGTTATCACGATATTCGCGTGGAGATGTTCGAGAACTTTGGAAGCGCGGGTGTCGTCCTGTCGTGGGATCCGGCCGGGCCACAAGGCAAGCAGGTTATACCTTCCACTGTTCTCTTCCGGGATGCGAGAGACGTCATCAACGTCGTCACGGACCGTGACGTCGAGCTGACGGGATTCATCGGAGCCGTGACGGCATCCGAGATTGGCGACGTCACGCCGGTCATCGGTAATGGAATCCTTGGCGAGTTCTATCTGGAGCCGTCCAAGGAATCGCTTCAGTTTGATGGCACCGACATTGTCTCGGTGCCGTCGAGCGCCAGCCTGGATATTCGCCGGACCATCACCATCGAAGTCCGATTCAAGATCGATGCGTTCGCGCCCGGGCAGACATGGATGCCCCTGGTCTACAAGAGCAGCGGTAGCAGCCCCGGCAGAACTTACTCGCTTTGGGTGGACAGCAGTGGCGGCCTGTTCCTCGACTCCTCGGATGCCGCCGGACAGCAATCCTTCTCGACTGCGGCCGGCGTGATCACATTTGGACAGTGGACGGAACTCGCAGCGGTGATTGACCGCACGACAGGTCAGTTCCGCATACATCGCAACGGCGCGCTAATCGGCACAGGCGCTGTTCGGACGACAGATTCGGTATCGAACACGCAGCCGCTCCTGATCGGTCAGGCGCTGGAAGCGTTCGGTAATCCTCCATGGTTCACGGGTGTGATCGAACAGCTGGCAATTTGGAACGCCGCACGAACTGCCATTCAGGTGGATGCGGACTTTGCAGCTCCTTTGGTCGGCAGTGAAGCAGGCCTTGCCGCTCTCTGGCGCTTCAATGAAACCCAGGGAACCACAGCTCGAGATGCGACGGCCAATCACAACGACGGTGTGCTTGGCGCCGGCGTTTCCGCGAACGTCCCCGCGCGCGTTCAGGGACAGCTCCGGGATTTCCCGAACTTCGATACGCTGACGCCCACGCACACAATACTGGACGACCAGATCGACTACTTCAGCAGTCCGTCGGATTTCGCAGGGTTCGCGGATCTGGATGACTTGTTCGCTGCGCGCTGGACGGGCCGCATCTACATCGATCATACGGGTCCGGTGACGTTCATCACGCTCAGTGATGAAGGAAGCCGTCTTTACATCGATAATTTCATCACGCCCGTTATCGATCACGGCGGAGTACACAGTGCTACGACGAAGACCGCGACCATCAGTCTTACGAAAGGGTTCCACAACCTCCGATATGAGTTCTTCGAGAATGTGGGGCCCGCGGCCGCCGCACTTGGATGGGATCCGCTGGGCGGAACTGCCTACGTAGTCATTCCCAACTCGGTCCTGGTGCGAACGGATGCCACCGCGGATACGCCCTCGGTAAAAGGCTATGACGACCTGTTGATTGCCGATCCGGCACTCGGCATCCGAATCATTCACGGGCGGGATAACGCAGGCTGGCTGGATCTCACCGGACTGGATGGTTCCGCAGATGTATCGGGAGTGACCGCGTTCTTCGGCGCGATGGGCGCTTCGTCCGCAATCCCGATTTCGGATCAGAACGGTGACGGTCGTGCGGATTTTGCCGTGCTGACAAGTTCGTTGTTGAGAGTGTATCCGGGCGGCGGAATTCCCGGGAGCATCATACCGTTGTCGAGTATTACAGGCGTGTTTACGGGCATGGAACTCCACGCGGCCGGTGACGTGGACGGCGATGCGAAACCCGATCTTCTGATCACCGGTTCGGGTGCGCTGGTCTTCGGCGGCTCACTGCCGGCCAGTGCAACGTATGCATCGCTGTTCACAGATCCAGATGGCGCAGGACCACAGCTTCCCAAGGCGATATTGCTTCCGAACGAGGCGTTCCGTGCGATTGGTGATTTCGATGGCGACGGTTTGGCGGACCTCGCAGCGGCTGTTCTCCTGTCGACGGATAAATTGAACGAGGTTGGTGAATTCGAGCATCAGGCCGTCGCGGTGTTCCTCGGTCGTCCTCGCGCCGATCTTCTGGCGTTCTTCGCTAATCCGGCCACTACTCCAGCGGATCTTGTGATCGAGCCCGGCCGCTCGGTATTCGGCCTGCCCGGCACCATCGACGCGGAACCGCTGTTCTTCGGTGCGGTGGATCAGGTATCGCCCGTTGGCGGACCAGTTCATGTCCTGCTCGGAGTAAGCGGACCCGCCGGTGATGCGATGCGCGTTTACGACGGAACGAAGCTGGGGCCGCCTCAGACCTCGGAAATACCGCTCGTTGAACGCGAGGACCCGGAGTTGTTCCAGTGGAAGCTTGCCAACCCCGTTGCTCCGGGATTCTTTGCAGTGCCCCCGGCGGGCCTGGATTTGTTCAACGATGTTGCTCCCGATGTTCGCGATGCGTTTGCCCTGGAAGGCAGTTCGGAAGGGGAGCATCTGTCTCAGTCTCTGGCAATGGCGGACTTCAACGGCGACGGAGCCGATGAACTGCTGGTTATCGGAGACCACGGTTCGTACCTGCTTCTGGGACCGGTTTCGCTGAACGATGTCGACGACGTGAGGGACGTTGCGGATCTGATTATCGACGCCGATGTGGGTCGTCCGGCAAGCCGAATGGGCGACGTTAACGGCGATGGACTCGCGGACCTGGTTTTTGTGAAACCAACGACCCCAGGCAGCTATGCCATCACGATCATCGCAGGTGGGAATGGCGGTGGCTTCGAACTGCCTCGCATCGTGAATCAGGCATGGATCGACAGCGTTGTGGCAACACCCGGAGGCGACCAGAGGGTGAAAGTCCGTACGTCGAGTGGCACCGGTTTCGGTGACCCCGGTGCTTCTCTCGCCGTGTTGAACTGGAACGACGACGGCAAGGCGGACATCATGCTGGTTCGGTCGGCGACAACGCCCAACGCCATCCAGGGTTTTGTCTTTTCCGGTGCATTAATGTGGGCAGGAACCGGGGCAATCAATATCAATCTTCCCCCGACTGGCGGCGCCGAAGCTCTGGCATGGTTGCGCGCAGACAATACGTCGCGGTCGACCGAAGCCGTGCAGATTCTCGGCGGCGTGCCGAATGCAGAGACTGCGGCCGCGACCAGCGCGTCTCAGGTTCAGGCGATCGTGGCTGGTGATGTGGATGGCGACGGGCTCGACGACATTCTGCTGACGGATCCCGGGTTCATCGTGTTCCCCGACACGGCGGGCGCCGGCGGTGGCGCAAGCGGAACAACACGGCCGAATGTCGGGCGCGTCTATCTCGTTACGGGACGAAGTGAAGCGGAAGGCGCAATCGATCGGGACATCTTCCTGGGCCAGGACAGCGACCTGATCATTCAGGACTATTCGTTCGGAGCGGGCGCTTTTGCAGTCGGTGATCTGAATCACGACGGCTACGACGAAATTGCAATCGCCAGTTCACAGGAAGGCCGCCGTCCCATTCCGGCAAGCACGGCACGCGTGGGCGGCCTGTTCGTGTTCAATGGCCGCGCTGCCTTTAATTTCCATGGTGGAGTGGACCTCGAAATCCTGCCGGAGTCCGCCGACATCATTGTGACGCGCGATACTCCGGACGCAATTCCTGAAGGCGTTGCGATGAATGGTACGTTGCAGGCCACCGGCGGCGACTTCGATGGTGATGGACGGCGCGACCTTGCCGTGGGTGAACCGTCTCGCATCCTGACCACCGGTTCCGGAACAATTCTCGATCAGGACGAACACGGGACAGTGGTCGTATTCCTCCATGTCGCCGACAAGGGACACCTGCTGATCATGACCCAGGCCGACGCCACCCTTCGCGGTGATTTCGAGTTCGATAGTCTTGGAGTTCTGGCCCGTACACCCGCAGTCGACCTGGATCAGGACGGGATCGATGATCTCGTTATCGGGGCGCCCGGCATCGATGTCATCACAACAGAAGTTATTGCGGCCGGCGGCCGAATATTTGTCGCCTACGGACAGCCGGTGAATGCGAACCTTCCAGCCTCCGCGCAGGAGATCGGCAACCGCAGCCTGACGGGCGGTTTCTTCATGGTGGATAACGGCACCGGGCGTCCCGAAGTATTCAAGGACGCGCCCAGCACGCCTCTCGATGAAACAAAATTCACATTGCCGATTGGCGAGACCGAGTTGTGGTTCAAGTTCACGACTCTCGGAGACGGAAAGCCGGGTAACGTCATTCGAGTGGTGCCGGGAGAATTCGATGGGTTTGTTGCGCCGGTGGATCCGGATACGTCGTCCATCACCGTCATCAAGCCACTTGAAGAAGGCAATACTCTGGTGTCTCAACCCTACGTGGATGTGGTCGTCGGCAGCTTGTTTGTCGGCGAGCAGTTCATCAATATCGGGCGTCTCACCGGCTGGTCGATATACAGCGGAACCTTTACTGGAACCCGCCAGGTGACGCCGATTATTTTCCGGGATGCTGCCGGAGGGAAGTATGAGATCACCGGCATCGGTGCGACTCGCGTCGCGACACCAGGCGATATTCTGACCTTTGATTTCTCACTGCAATCCGGAAGCGATGCCGTTGGCCCCGGCTACTACCTTGGATGGAAGGACGGCGGCGTGACGGCGGACAATGCCGGTGTCATCGCGTTCAATAACGGCGGCGATACGCTGCAGTGGCTCGGCCCGAATCACGGCGCTGCGGGGAATGTGGTTGCAGGAAGAACACTCGCACCGTTGCTTCCGGTGACGCGGACGATGTCCCTGCGCGCCACTGTCACCGTCGGCCAGGTGCTCGAATTCGATCTGGGTCGCTTCCTGGGCTGGGCTGGAGATCCGGACGCGATCGCATCGGCGAAACTGATTCTCGACGCGCCAACTGCGGCAGGTCCGATTCAGGCACCAACCTCCGTGTCGAACCTCACGTTCTCCGGCGGCAGGCTGTACTTTACAGCGTTCGATGAACGCGGCGTGGAGTTGTGGGTCACAGACGATGTGAAGGGGCCGCGGCTGGTCAAGGATCTCAACCCTGGTGTCATCTCGTCTTATCCGTCATCGCTGACGGATGTGGGTGGAGTGCTTTACTTCACCGCCAATGGCGGCGCCAGCGGCGTCAAGCTGTACAAGATTGTTGAGACCGTCGATGGTCCCGATGCCGTAGAAGTCGGCGACATCCCGGGATATCCCTACAATTTCACAGCGCAGTTGGGCACGGCAGATTTACAGGATCTGGTTCGCCTCGGTCCGGCCAACGGCCGCCCGGCCGTAGACACGGTCATCAACGTTGAAATACTCCGCGACACCGGAATCGTTACTGTGGTTCCTGTCACTTTGACGAGAGCCGTCACCGAAGCAAATACCGGTATCGCCGGAGCAGGGAATCTGCTGGCAGACCTGCAGACGGCTCTGGCCAATGCGCTTGCCGCGGCTGGTATCGCCGGTCAGGTCACTGTAAGCAGCGACGGAACAAAGTTCACCTTTGCTACGGTTACGGCCGACATCGCACGTCTCACGATTCGTGCGGGCGTCCCGCTTGGATTTGCCGTCGATCAGGCATCACCTGTTTCGGTGACCCTCCAGGCTGGAATTGCGGGCCCGTCCAATGGCCAGCTCAGTGCGGATCTCGCGGCAGTACTGGATGTGAAGACGGTGGGAAATACGGTGACACCGCTGTCGCTGTCACTGGCTGCGGTGGCAACGAGTGGAAACGCATCGCTGGCGGATCTCGCAGTCAATCTTCAGGCCGCATTGAACACGTCCCTGACGACCGCCGGTTTTGCCGCGGGTTCTGTAATCGTAACCGCCCAGGGCAGCGTCCTGAGATTCACCGTTGTGGATTCGAACATTGTGCAGCTGGTATTCCATGGCGGTACGTCCATTGGCTTCTCCGCGGATCAGGCTTCGGTACGGACAGTTTCTGTCGTGGCTTCAAGCAACGGACCAGCCAGCGGCAAGCTGAACTATGACGTTGTCTTCAATGTGAAGTTTGCTGCTGCCGACGGAGTACTGCTGAACTTGCCGATCACCGTCACCGGCGCGGAGACTCAGGCCAACTCGACGCTCGCTCAGCTGGCCACGCAACTCCAGACCAAGATCAATGCCGCGCTTGCTGCGGCTGGGATCGCCGGCAGCCCCATGGTCGTAACGGCGGATATCAGCCCGCGACTGAAGTTCAGCGCCGCGAGCCCGATCCTGAGCTTCTCGATCACGGGCGGAGTGTCCATCGGAATCACGGAGAACACGGCTTCGACTCGCGTGGGAGACAGACTCTGGTTTGTTACGAACACGACAACGCAGGGATACGAACTCTGGAAACTGGAAGGCACAACGTTCACGACGTTCGACATCGTGTCCGGCACAAACAGCAGCAATCCGAGCTACCTGGTGGACGTCAGCGGATCTCTGTACTTCTCGGCATCGACTGGTGCGGCGGGTGCATACGAATTGTGGCGCAGCATCGGCGGCGCTGCTCCCGTGAAACCGGCATCGCAGCCGTTTACCAATCCTCAGGAGCTGATCAAGGCCGGCAGTTTCGTTGTTTTCTCCGCACAGGTGCCGGCAACCTCCGACCGAGAGGTATATAGCTACAACGGTTCGACGTTTGTGAAATTGTCGACGATTGCAGACAGCAACAACACCAGCTCTGCACCGTATTACCTGATGTACTTCAACGGCAAGGTGTATTTCTCGGCCGTTGATGGTTTTGATGGATCCACCAGCGTCCTCAACATTGAAGGGCGCGAACTGTATGCCGCCACGCCCGGCGTGGCGAACTCGGCGACAGTGCCCTTTGCGAACATCGGACAGCCGGATGTTGCCCCACAAACCATAATCACGATTTTCGGTACGTTCACAATCGCCGGCAGCGTGGTGAGCTCCAACCCGAATGAGTTCTCGCCTGGCGGCACTTCCATGTATTTCTCGGCCACAAACGGGACGTCCGGCACGGAACTTTGGAAAACCGACGGCGTCGATGGAACTCCCGCACATACGTCGCAGGTGAAGGACATTGTTGCCGGCAGCGGCGGTTCCTATCCGTGGCAGATGACGCCGATACGTGTCGGAAGTTCAGTACGTATGCTCTTCTCCGCCAATGGCGGTCTCTGGGTCACCGACGGTACTTCGGTCGGAACGGTACAACTCAAGGCGGGCACCGTTACGTATCCTTATCCGATTACATCTGCCGGAGATCATGCGTACTTCGTTTCGAACGGGTTGCTGTGGCGCACGGATGGTACTGAAGAAAACACGGTGGTGTACGACAAGCTGATTCCTCCGCCCGCACCTCTGCAGGTTTACGTCCTGGTGGGCGAGGGCGACGGCCTCTCGACCAGCGGAGATCTCACAGCGCGTTCAGTCCAGATGCAGTCTGTTCTGATCGGCTCCGAGCCCGCGGAAGTGGATATTACCGCCGCGGTGCGCGCTGCTCTGGCTCGAGGCGACACGCGCCTGACGATCCGGATCGAGAATCTTACGGGAACCAAGCCGGTGACGCTGGAACTGGCGGGCACGGCCAGAACCGGACGAACGGGGTTGCAGTTGACATCCGCCACGCCATCTCTCCTTGCCGATCTCATTTCGGCCGATGGACCCGCTGTTGCGCTTGGTAAGTCCACGATCGATTTACGCACCATCGAGTCGGGAACCTATTACCTGCGCGTGTACAACCCCACCGGGGAATCGCTGACCAACCTGCCGTTCGTGCTGGAAGTCTCCGCGCCCGAGCAGGGATACGTGCATCCGATCCCGGACCGCGATTCTATTCGCGGCGGAGAGGGCGATGACCTGCTGGTTGGAAACATGGGTCTGGATCGGATCTGGGGAGAGAGCGGACGAGACGATTTCATCGCGGAGTCGATTGAGATTCACGACTTCGATTCTGCGGCCGGTGAGCAGAGGACGCTTCCGCCCGGCAGCGAGCGAAGCACGATTCCGGCGGAGGGCGCTCCTGTCGATGCGGCGATCGCCATCGAAGATCGAGGCCTGCGTGTGGCGCTGGCCGAGGCATTGGGACTTCCGGTGACGATGTCCTATCTCGGAATGCCTTTGATTCATGTGGACAATGCGAGCCTGAGAACGGATCTCGCATTGAGCAACAGCATCAACTATCGCGAGCGTATCCTGGCGAGCGACCTCGGTGAGATCACCATGCTGGATGCTTCGTATCGAGGCATCACGAGCTTGAAGAACCTTCAATTCGCGTTGAATCTCGACACGTTGAATCTTGCCGGCAACAATATCGCCAACGGACAGCTGGAATGGCTGGCACCCTCGACAGTGTCGAGCGGCGATGCGCGAGGTTTCCCGGTCGGTCTGGGCAACCTGCATAACCTGTCGCTGGACTTCAACCTTTTGACCGACCTGTCGCCGCTCGAGCAACTGACCGCTCTGGAGCGGTTGTCTTACGACGGTCCGCACAACGCCGATATGATCGTGGGCGCGTCGAACCTGATCTTCCCGGTGCTCGGTGGCGGATACCGCGGACTGGAGTTCCTCAGCCTCGACAGCCGTTCGGCGACAGGACTGAGCCGCGTCAGTTACTACTATCAGGGCAAGCTGTATGTGTCGGAGGCCGGCGTCTACAACTTCTCCGCAACGGGCGTCGAGTATTACGTCGACTTCCAGATTGATAACACTTTTGTCTGGGGAGCGTTCCCGGATGGATCCACCGCGTATTCAAATCCGATCACGCTGACGAAGGGATTCCACGACATCTACTATTACCCGTACGACGGCGACACGCGGTTCACGCTGCGCTGGGATACTCCGAGTCTGCCAATGTCCGATATTCCCGCGAACGCGTTGTATCCGATCGGGACAATCAGCGATATCAGTGCTCTCAGCGCATTCGACCCATTGATCGGTGGTCCGATCCAGCAGGACCTGAAGATCCTGAGTCTCAAGTACAACCTGATTACCGACGTCGGGCCATTGAACAAGCTCGCCAGCCTTGAAGTTCTGCGGCTGGATGGAAATAAGATTGGCAATATTCAGGATCTGCTCGGTGAGCGACTCGTCGACGACGGTGATCCGGAATTCGCGACGGGGCTCGCCGGTGGATGGGCTTCCACGTTGTATCCCACGTCGACGGCGTTCGAAGGCGATTACCTGTTCAGACTGGGAGTGGCCAATGACGATGAGGGTACAACCTGGAACTTCGAAGACCTGGATCCCGGAACCTACGAAGTGCTCGTCAGCTACCCGGCGTCCGACACGCGAAGTTCGTCAGTCACCTATCTTGTAAAGGGTGCGGACAACACGGCGGTCGTGAGCGGGCTGTCGTTGTTCGACGAGATTTCGCCGACTGTGGCGCCAACGCCAACGGGTGGCCACACGGTGACGATCAACACGACCACATTGTCGATTACCGGAGACGATGCGGATCCAGTCCGATTCTACGGAACTCCATTCATGGCTTCCGTGGTCGACGGCAAGGCGCAGTTCCTCATCCTGGGCAACCTGATCATTCCCGGTGACACCATCAATGTTGTGGGATCACGACCTCTTTCCCTCGTCGTTGCGAACGATGTCGTCATTCATCCAAACGCCGTGTTCAACCTTTCTGCCGTCGGAACGACTGCGGGTGCCGGCGGCGGTGCGGCGGGTACCAGCGGAACCGGAGGAAACGGCGGGTTCGCTGGCAGCGGTGGTACGGGTGGCGTGGGTGGCGCTGGCGGAGCTGGAGAGACCGCGCTCGGAGGAAGCAGTCAGTTTGGCAGCGTCGGTGGAGCCAGCAGCAGTGGTTCAGGAGGAAGCAACGCGTTCTTTGGAATTTCGGGCACAGCGGGAACCGCGGGCTACAACAATCCATCCAGCGGTGGGACTGCGGGCGCCGGTGGTCAATTTGGTTTTGGCGGCAGTTCCGGATTGAGCAAACCGGGCGGATCCGGCGGCTATCCGGATTGGTATTTCCCATTCATCAGCACACCGAATGGCTATAACGGTTTCGCGGGAACCACGCAGGGCGGCAGTTCCGGCACAGTCGGCGGCGCCGGCGCACCTGGTGGAGGCGGCCAGAACGATGCATACGGATCGATGCTCACCGGTGGCGGCGGTGGCGCAGGAGCCGGCGGCGGTGGCGGTGGAGGCGCGGGTGGCGGCGGAGCGGGTGGCTCCGGCGGTGGCGGTGGCGGTGGCGGTGAAGGTGGCTTCATTCAAGTCGGCAGCTTCTTCCTGTGGGTTACAGGAACAGGCGGCACCGGAGGAACCGGTGGGACTGGCGGAGCCGGTGGCGTTGGTGGAAAAGGTGGAGCGGGTGGAGCCGGTGGAGCCGGCGGCGGCGCCATGGAGATCATTGCTCGCGGCAGAATCGAAATCACGGATGCTGCGTTCAGTGCTCGAGGCGGAAACGGCCAGACTGGCTTATCCGGATTGAGCGGAACCGGCGGAACTGTGGGTGCCGCAGGTCAGGCGGGCCAGGCTGGATCCGATACCGCCTACGGTGATGGTGGCACGGGCGGCGCAGGATCGGCGGGCGGAACCGGTGGCGGCGGCGCAGTCGGCGGAGTCGGCGGAACCGGTGGTGGCGGCGCAGGCGGAACCATCAAGCTGGTTGGGTCTGTCGTCAATAGCGACGGTACGCTCTATGATGCCCAGGGTGGATCCGGTGGAAGCTATGGCGATGCCGGTCGCTTCGTGCTCAGTTCAAACGCCGGCAACTTCGGGGCCTACGATCCGATAACCGATCAGTGGCTGGTTCAGGCATGGTGGCAGCCATTCATCGGTGGTGAATTCGCAGGATCGATGGAGGCAAATCCGTACGTCGCCGTCGGATCTCCCATCGCTACTCCTCTGATCCCGGGACTGGTGGGCGGCGCCGCAGCCTACGGACTGCTTTCATTGAGCAGCGATACGCTTCTGACCGACCAGGTATTCGGCGCGGCAAATGGGGCATCGCTGGCAATCATCCGGTCGGATCACGGAGTTCCCGGATTCATTCCGGATTTCGTTGGTTATGACCTTGTTCTGATCGCGAATCTCACGGGAAATACTTTCCTTGCGCCATCGCTTCTTGCGGGTGACGGAACAGCAAAGGTTGTCCTGCGACAAAGCGGTTACCTGAACGATCCTTTCTTCACGTCTGGTGCAACCGGGCCCGTAACCCTGACGCAGCTCGGCTCGCATCAGGTATATGCGCTGCTGGTTCCCGAGCAGGTAGTCGCGTTCTCGTTCGGTGCGACAAAGGGTGGAATCGATTTCATCGGCAACATCGATCTGCTTGCCGATGGCCAGGTGCTCTTTATCCGTGAGCCCGGGCTGCAGGCAACAGTGAATCAGACGATACCTGCAGCCGACTTCGCATTCGCCGGTCGTCAGTGGGAAAGCCTGGGCACTGTTCTCGTCAGCGACGATCCTGCAGTTCCCGGATTGCCCGGATTGGAAGTGCTCATCAAACAGGCTGGCGCCGGTATCGTTACCGCCGACGCCGTTCTCCTGCGCAGGGTCGAGCCGGTTCTTCCCGACCTGCGACTGTTGACGCTCACGGAAAATCCACTCGACAATCGTGCACACGATGCGTTCATACCGCAGCTTTCAGGACTCGGTGTCGTCGTCGAAAAGACTCCGGATCTCCCACCGGTGATTGCACAGGTGCCGCCGCAGCCTGGAACCAACGGCGCAGTGGACTTCAACGGCACTACCGATTTCGCGGAGATTCCGCATGACAGTGCCATCGATCCGAAGCGTCAGCTCACAATTGAAGGCTGGGTCCGTGTCGATGCCTTTACAAACGAATGGATGCCGTTGATTCAAAAATCGACCGGTGTCAGTGCGGTTCAGCGCAGCTATTCGGTCTGGGTTCACAGCAACGGACAGCTCCTGTTCTCGACCGGCGACGGGACCTACGAAAACTACACCTTCACTCCGGCCGGGTCGATTCAGCTTGGCAAGTGGTACCACTTTGCGTTCGTGATGAATCGGGATACCGCACAGCTGGAGGGTTATCTCAACGGCGAACTCGCAAGCTGGGGAGTCGTTTCGACCGCGAACAGCTTCACCAGCGACAAACCATTGCTGTTCGGCAGGAGCTTCGAATCGAACGCGGCGTTCTCACAGTTCTCCGGAGCGTTGGATGAAGTCCGCCTCTGGAATGATGTAAGGACGGGCGCCGAAATTCGCACCTACATGGCGAGCAGCCTGAATGGAAACGAAGCCGGGCTCGTGGGTCTGTGGAAATTCAACGAGCCGTCCGGGGCCAGATTTGTCGATGAAACGGCCAACCACAATGACGGCGTGCTTGGCGGAGTCATGCCTCCGGGCCTGACGGGAACCGCCGTGACGTTCGATGGAGTCAACGATTACATCCTGACTCCCAATATCGAGACGTTCTTTACGCCAAACGATTCGATGACGATCGAGTTCTGGTTCAATGCTTCCAGCCCGGGGCAGATAGTCAGCGAACTCGGGCAGACGACGATCAACACCGTATGGACCGACAGTCAGGTGGATATCCTTGCCAACGGCGAAGTGAGAGTCCGTGTATGGAATCTCACCAGTGTGCTGCTGGGTGTGGCGTCGTTCAACACCTGGCACCATGTTGTTCTCCGCTACGACCAGACCGGAGCCGGCAAGCTTGACGGATTCCTGGATGGCGTGAAGTCGTCGACGTCCGCGGCCGGTCAGCGGTCTTCGCCACAGGAGGTTATTGGAACCAACTACGATCTCCGATATGCCATCGGTGCACTGAATGGAACGAATCTCGGTGGAACGGCCAGGTACTTTGCAGGACGTGTTGCCGACTTCCGTATCTGGAGCGGGGCCCGTTCGGATGTTCAGATTCTGGCGAACAAGGATCAACGGCTGGTTGGAAACGAAGCCAACCTGGTGCTGTACTACCGTCTCGATAATTTCGTTGGCGGTTCCACTGTTCCAAATTCTTCCCCGAACGCTCTGACGGGAACTGCCTTTAACGGATTACTGTCGGCAGGGAACTACGATCCGTTCCGGTTCCGGCCGCCTGTCCACCTGGGCGTCCTTGATCCGAATTTCGATACGGTCGCGCTGACAGTTTCCAGCGACAACCCCAATGTCAGCGTGTCGCTTAACGGGACGGATTTGTTCATCTCGCCGCTGGTGCCAAACCCGGGCCCGGCGCGAATCACGGTCACCGCCGCGGACGGCACAGGCGCTCCACATGATTCGCGCGGACGCTTCGGTACCATGACCTTCGAAGATCCTTATGGAGCGACGGCCCTCTACGGATCGGCCTTCGCGGATGCAGACGGAGACGGTGTGAAGGACGCCGGCGAAGCTCCCATGGAAGGCACATTCGTCTTCCTGGATCTCAATGGCGACAAGATACTCCAGGATGCTGCTTCGGCGACGGCAACCACTCCATGGTATGAATTCCGCACTCTCGGAGGCGGCAACTACTTTGGAGACACATCCACGGGCTTCCTGGCCCTGGATGCCACCGGCCAGCTCTACGTCAGCGATGGCGAACTGGATTCGGTCCAGCGACTGGACGAGGCTTCGGGCGCATTCGTGAATTTCACGCTGTTCGATCAGGTAACGGGAGGAGCACGCGGTCCTCGCTCCATAGCGTTCGGCGCAGATGGAAACCTGTACGTCGCTTCCAATTTTGACAGGAACCTGCGTCAGTACAACGGAACCACCGGCGCGTTCATGCAGGTGTCATGGACGGCAAACAACGGAACGCTGTTCTCGGATCTTGGGATGATGGCTCCCGGACCCGGCGGCACCATCCTCTATATCGTGGATTACAATCCGGCCAACAGCCAGGTCAAGATCGTTCGCTATAACACCCTGCTGCACCAGATCCTGGCGCCGAATGTTGGTACGTTCGTGATTACGCGAACGACCGGTGTGTTTGATGTTCCCAGCGATGTGGTCGTCGGCCCGGATGGCAACATTTACGTTTCCGATAGTACGAACCGCAGCGTGGTCCGGATCAGCGGTACTACCGGATTGGCGCTTCCGGCTCCCGGACAGAGCGGAGCGGTATTCGTTGTACCAGGCACCGCGGGCGTGCTCGCCGGTTTCAGGATGGCTTTTGGACCGGATGGAAATCTCAATATCATCAATACGAACGGGACGATTGTGCGTTTCGACAAGACGAGCGGCGCAAAACTCGGTACGGCAACTTCCGTGCCGTCGCCAGGCACGATGTTCGATGCGCTGATCGATGCGGATGGCGTTCTGTATGTAAGCGTTCCCGGCAGTGGCAGCGGCGGACAGATACTGGCCTCGCGTCAGGGTGAACCGACGGCACTCACGGATATCAACGGCGATTACTCATTCCACAACGTTCCTTTCGTGGCCGCACTGCCTCTTGCTCCGGCAATTATCACGGCGCCGCAAACGACAACCGCGAATGGCGGAATCACAACCACCACGACGCCGGGTCAGTATCCGAATCAGATCGTGACGGAAGACACTCAATCTTTTGTGATCAATTTCGCGACGAGGAGCGGAGGGCAGTTCGTCGCCAGCATTACAATTCCAGGGTTTGCGACGCGAAATAATCTGACTCCGATTCAACTCGTCAATCAGATCAATGCGCAACTCACCGGGTTCCTGTTGCAGGCCAGCTACAATTCGAGCACCGGAAAGATCACTCTCGACGTCCTCAACGATGCCGGCACGCGGCCGGAATCCATTACGATCACCTCCGCGACATGGAGCCAGCTGAAGACCGAGACGATTTTCGCGGGTGGCAGCCCGCTTGTTCATACGCTTTCCAGCACGCAGCTCGGAACAGTGGCGTTCGGCTTCCAGCAGGGGCAAACGATTCAGGGCAACCTCGACGCGTCGCTTGTGGCGGCCAATCCGATTCCGGCAAACGGGCAGATTCTCTACAACCTGACTACCGGTAATGCAACTGCGTCGACTGTGACACAACTGAGTGCCACACTGCTGTTGTCCGCAGACGGCGGCCCAGTGAAAACACTGCAGGTGACCTCGGCATTGACGTCGAACAATGCATCCCTGGCGGATCTGGCCAATGATCTGGATTCGCTGCTCTCCGGCGCGGGACTCGCCAGCCTTGTGGATGCCGTGCCTTCAGGCAGCCGGCTGCTCCTTTCGTCCCTGGCGAATGGTTCCAGCCATACGCTCGATCTGACGACAAGCACACGAACTCTGAAGACGGAAACGATATTCTTCTCTGACGGAACATCCGTGGTGCGCATACCTCAGGATTCGACCGCACCTGGAGCAATGGGCTTCGGCGGGTCGCAGTTTGCCACCGGCACGGATGGATCGTTCACCGTTGTCGCCAGGCCGCCAGCAGGATCGGTGCCGACGACGAATCCCGTTTCAACTGCGGCGGGTCCGGTGAGCACCCAGACGGCGGCGTTCTACGCATCCGGAGCGGTGGTTTCGGATGTGGCGCTCGGATTCCGGTACGTGGCCATTGTGAGTCTCGGTCCGGATCGCACGGTGCCCGAAGGCGAGCTGGTGCTGATCAACCCGACAATTATTGATCCCCTCGCCCGCCCCGTGAATCCATACACGTATCTATGGCAGGTCACGACGAACAACGGTCAGGTGATTCCAAACGGCACCGCAAGCAGTTTCAGCTTCACTCCTTTCGATGACGGAGTTTATACCGTTCGACTGACGATCACCGATACGCAGCTGGGCCTGGTCGGGGCTTCGGATCAGATTGTTATTACTTCTGCGAACGTCGTTCCCGTCATTAACGCGGGGCCCGACATCCTGATCAACATCGGGAAAACCGTCAATGTCGCAGCGACGTTCTCGGATGCCGGAACAAATGACACGCACACGGCGACTATCGACTGGGGCGATAAAACTGCGATCTCAACGGGTGTTATCTCGGAAACTAACGGCGCGGGTACGGTCAGCGGCAGTCACATCTACAACACCATCGGGACGTATACCGTGACTGTCACCCTCACGGACGACAACGGAGGAATCGGAACCGACAGTTTCATTGTGGATGCCGCCAATCTGCCGCCTGTTGCCGTCGGCGAAGCCTACAACACAAATGAAGATGTTCCGCTGACTGTCGGTCGACCTGGCGTTCTCAGCAATGACTCGGATCCTGCATCAGATCCGCTGACCGCGCAACTGGTGACGACGACTGCATCCGGTGTGCTGGTGCTGAATCCGGATGGTTCGTTCACCTACACTCCAAATCTGAATTTCAATGGAACCGACAGCTTCGTCTATCGCGCCAAAGACAGCGGAGGCGTCTTCTCGAATTCCGTAACCGTTACGATTACCGTTGCAGCTGTCAATGATGTTCCTGTCTTCACCAAGGGGCCGGATCAGACCGTGACCGAAGACGCCGGACCGCAAACGGTAGCGGGCTGGGCAACTGCAATTTCACGGGGCGGCGGTGCCGATGAGGCGGGACAGGTGCTTACCTTCGCCGTGTCGACAAACAACGATGCGTTGTTCGTCACCCTGCCGGCGATTTCTGCCGGCGGCGTTCTGACTTACGCCGCAGCAGCCAATGCGAACGGGAATGCGTCGGTTACTGTCCGGTTGCAGGACAACGGCGGCACTGCAAACGGTGGTGTGAACATTACAGCGCCGCAGACGTTTGTCATTAACGTGCAGGCCGTCAACGATGCACCGACCATCACGAATCCAGGTGCAAAGAGCGGTTCCGAAGACGTTGCAGGAACCATTCTCATCAGCGGTATTGGCGCCGGTGGAGGAGTTCCGGAGGCTGCACAGCCGTTGACTCTTACTGTCACAGCCAGCGATCCGACGATGTTTACGCTGCTTTCGCTCGGGCCGGTCATCGGCGGACAGTCGACACTCAGCTATACGCCCGCGCCGAACCGCTCAGGTCTGGTGAATCTGACGATTCAGGTGAACGACGGACAGTCGGCAAACAACATCACTTCCGTCAGTTTCGATTTGTCGATTGCATCCGTGAACGACGCTCCCGTCGTGGTTGCTCCAATGCCGGATCTGAATGTCGTGGAGGATGCGCCGCTCGGAGTGGTGTTGCTCTCGAATGTATTCAGCGATGTGGATGTGATAACGCCTGGAGATACGCTGACATTCACCGTAACGATCAACAGCAACCCTGGCCTGGTATCGGTCAATATCACAGGCAACACGATGACGTTGATTCTGCAGCCGAACCAGCACGATACTGCATTCCTGACGGTGCGGGCGAAAGACAACGCGGGAAGTTTCGTGGAGGACAGCTTCGTCCTGACTGTGGCCTCGGTCAATGATGCACCCACGCTCAATGCTCCGGGATCGCCGACCGGGACTGAGGACATCGCAGGAACCATTCTTCTCACCGGAATCGGGCCGGGCGGCGGGTCCGATGAAGCAGCGCAGCCATTGACCGTCGGGCTTCGGGCAAGTGTGCCGTCGTTCTTCACAACGCTCACACTTGGGCCGGTGATCGGAGGCCAGGCCACGGTGAACTATACGCCGGCGCCGAATAGCGCAGGTCCGGTCGATCTGATCGTGACGTTGGATGACGGACAGGCGGTAAATCACGAGACCGTTGTGACGTTTACGCTGACACTTGCATCAATCGATGATGTCCCCACTGTTGATGCGGCAATCCCGACGCTCACGGTTGACGAAGATGCTCTGCCCGTTCTCAAAAACCTGAAGAGCGTTTTTGAAGACGCGGATGATTCCGATGGCGTGCTGGCCTTCGGCATTACGGGAAATACGGCTCCTTTGCTTGTGCAGGCGACGATCAACGCGGCCGGAATGCTCAGCCTGACTTTTGCGGCGAATCAGTTCGGAACGTCGATGATGAAAGTTCGAGCAACGGATCCTGCCGGGGCCTTCGTCGAGAGTTCCTTCCAGGTCAACGTTACGTCGGTGAACGATGCTCCGGTTGTTGTTGCGCCAATTGCCGACATTACGGTCTTACAGAACGCTGCGCCGTTTGGTGTGCCGCTGGCTTCCGTGTTTACCGATGCGGATATTGCCACGAACGCGGAGCCCATTACCTTCACATTCACGGTTACAGCGGAGAGCCCGGCATTGGTCGTATTGAATGGCAATAATCTGACGGTGACTCCACTGCCTGGGCAGAGTGGCGTGTCGACCATCACGGTACGAGCTACGGATTCTCACGGCCTGTTTGTCGAGGACAGCTTCAACCTCACGGTGACGTCTACAAACCACGCGCCTGTTGCCGTTGATGATGCCGCATCCACCAGTATCGATACTGCCGTGACTATCGCAGTGCTCACCAACGATTCCGATGTTGACGGTGATGGCCTGCTGCCCGTGCCGTTGACGGCGCCAGCCCACGGTGCGATTGTGGTCAATACGAATCACACCATTACGTACACGCCAGCCGCCGGATTCAGCGGTTCCGACAGCTTCACCTACCGCGCCACCGATGGCAGTCTCAATTCGAATGTTGCAACCGTCACGATACAGGTGGCCGGTGAGCGGCCGCTGCAGGTGGACGGCTTCGTTCAGACGTCGACCGGTTTCATTATCCGATTCAACCGGTCATTCGATCTGAGCGTACTCAACCTCTATGGCACGGAACTGGGAGGCTTCGGGTCTCCGGATGTTGTAGTGACTGGACTCGCGTCTGGCCCGGTTCGAGGTTCGCTGGTGCTGGATGCCGATTCGAAGGGCGTTACATTCATTCGAACCGGATCTGAACTGCCGGCGGATACCTACACCGTGACGCTGCGCAGTGCCGCGAATGGATTCAAGGACGCCGCAGGCGGGCTGCTCGACGGCGACCACAATGGAGTCGCGGGTGGCGATTACGTGAAGTCCTTCAGCATGGCTCCTTCCACCGCCGCTGTCGTCAGCGTGCCGGATATCGCGCGTGGCCCGGGCCAGCCCGTGAACACGCCCACGACGGGCAGCGGGATTCCTGTTTCTCTCAGCGATGGAACCGGTGTTGAATCCGTGGATATCACGTTGACCTGGGATCCGACTCTGCTGACGATTACCTCTGTCGTCTTCAGTCCCACATTGCCGGCCGGAGTGCTTACCGAAGTGAATCTCACGGTGCCGGGAGTGTTGCGTGTGGTCATCGCGGGTGCCCTCAACCCGGGCGCACAGACTCTCTTCTCACTCGTTGCGACCGTTCCCACGACTGCGTCGTATCGCGCGAAGCAAATTTTGCATTTCACCCAGGTGGAACTGAATGAGCTGCCCGCGAAAGCGGACGACGGCATCCATGTGGTTTCGTATCTGGGAGACGCCACAGGTAATGGTTCCTACAGCGCTCTCGATGCCACGCTAATTTTGCGGGTCAGCGCGGGCCTCGACTCCGGATTCGCGTCGTACCTGTTACTGGATCCACTTGTGATCGGCGACATCACTGCGAACGGATCGTTCAGCGCTCTGGATGCCACCCGCATGCTGCAGGAGATTGTGGGTCTGGATCGTGTTGAGATTCCGCCGGTGCCGACAGGATTTGTGCTGCCGGTTCCGGTTGCCGACCCGCTTGTCACGATCGGCAATATCGGCGGCAGCTTCACGGGCACGCCGGGCAGCACCGTAACAATACCGGTGAATATCGACAATGCCGACTTACTGGAGTCCGTTGAACTGCGAATCGCTTATGACACCACCCTTCTCGATGTGGCAGCAAGCGGCGTCAGGAAGGGTTCTCTGACCGGTGCCAGCACCCTGATTGTCAACGTCGATGATGCCGCCGGTCTGGTCTATGTATCCATGGTCATGACTCGGCCGCTGTCTGCAGGCGCAGGAAGCCTGCTGGAGATTGATTTCAAGGTTTCTCAAAAAGCCGCGGCGGGTGAGACGAGAATCGATCTTCAGTCTCTAAGCTTGAACGAAGGTCAGCTCGTTTTGACGATCGTTCCGGTGAATGGGGCGGATTCCACCGATGGCTTGCTGACCATTCAATCCGTCGCTGCCAGTGAGAACCTCGTTGCAAAGGCGGAAAATCCGATTTCGGCAATCCATGAGATTGTGCCTGCCAGAGTCCATGCAGACTTGAGCTATCTGGGACGAGCCCTGGATCAGCTGGAGGACCGCGCCGACGAGAACATCCCCGGTGACTGGTTCCGCAAGCTGGTCCGCGCACGGAAACCTTTGCGTCAGGGTTCAAGCCTTCGCTGAATCGTGGGTACTCCCCTCCTGGAACAGGAGGGGACGGCGAGCTGGCGAGCCGGGGAGGTAGACAAGTTCAAGCAGAGAATTTGTTTGGGACTTGACCTACCACCCCGGCCTTCGGCCACCCCTCCTGTGCCAGGAGGGGAATCGCTTCAAACTGAGACACTAACGTGAATTTGAATCCCAGGAAAACGGCCGCAATTCTTCAGGATGAGTTCGGATGTATGCCACAACGCGGTGTCGTTTTTGTGGTCCACGGCCGTCGCTGTCTGGTCCGGCCGGGCTCAAAATCTCGGGCTTGAATTCGTCGACTCTTTCGAAAATGGACATCCAGCGCTTCTTGATAGCCTCGATGCTGAGTCCGAGATCTGCGCTGAGTTCGGCGTCGGTTTTGCCCACGAGAGCCGCGGCAAGCAGCCTTTGTTCTGCAGGACGCAGTTGAAGCACCGGTTCCTGGTAACGATACAGCGATGCGGCAACCGAGTAGGGCGCGCTGAGAACGCTCTCCCGGGTTGCAACGACCAGTGCGCTTTGGGATTCCTTGAATTCCGCGATCTGTCGGTACGTTCCTGTCGCACGAGCCAGTGCAATGCTGGAGTGCCCCACAGCTTCCTTCAGCACGCGGTTAAAGCGATAGCCCGAAAAGTGTTCGACAAAGCTGGTACCGAGCAATGCATGGACTTCTGCAATCTGATCGGTGCTCATGACCCCCTCACGCCAGCTCCCGTACATGTTCACGAAGTCCAGACCTTCGCCGGCATTTCCCGCCGCGATCTGAGCACGGCTTAACACTGTTGAAGTGCCCGACGCGACACCGGCGATGATCCGTGAATTGAGACCGGGTTGCGGAGTCCGGATTTCCCGATCCGCGAATGTCCTGGTGACGAACACTCCCATGCCGCATCCGACGATCCTGTGTCCTGCCAGCGGACGATCGGACTCGATCACGTTTGCAAGGAAAGAGGGTTCATGAAGCAGGGTCTTCCAGACACGAAGCGCGGCACTGCGGCCCACGATCTGGTCTCCCAGGCACGCCGGTTGAATTTCGAGACACGTTGAAAGGTCGGCTTCAGAAATTGGTCGCCAGTACATCACACACAATCGGACAGGTATCTTTTAGGTTATTGGAACAATATTTAACGACACGTAGGATAAGCCAACAGTCGGGCGTTGGAAGCAATCATTTGCCTGAACTCGCGGAGGATTTTTATGAAGACGACAACAGCAGCATGGTTGGCGGGGATGTTGGTGATCGTGACGGCGGGCTCACTGGCCGCGCATCATTCGCTTTCACAGTTCGATACCACAACGGCGGTTACCGTGAAGGGGACGATCGTCCGGTTTGAGTTGATCAATCCGCACAGTATTATTTTTGTGGATGAAAAACGTGCGGACGGACAGATTCAAAGGTGGGCCGTGGATGGGCCAGCGTCCGTTCAACTCAGCAGACTGGGTATCAATAAGGATGCCGTGAAAGCGGGCGACGTCATCGAAGTTTGTGGATACGTTACTAAAGAAGGCGTCGAGTCCCAGCGAACCATTTCTACCGAACCCATCAGTTTGAGTCTCAAGGCCACGACTCCGAAAACCATGACGGGCAAGATAATGAACGCCGAAATGGTGGTGATGCCCGATGGAAAAAAGCAGACCTGGTCCGATTACGGTCAGCACTTGTGCCTCGGGCCGGACTTCCATGACTTTCACAAGTGAATCCCTCTCCTGAAGGGAGAGGGTGGCCCGAAGGGCCGGGTGAGGGGTGAAGAAACGGCACAGTCACTGTACCCCTCACCCGCCGCTTCGCGGCACCCTCTCCCTTCAGGAGAGGGTGGGACCGCTCTACGGATTTGCGCCTGGTGCATTCGACGACTTGCCCCCGGAATTGGAACGGAGATCCCCAAACCGCAGCGACAACGCGATCGATGGGTGGCGATACCGTTCGACGTTCGAGTCGTTGGAATAAGCGGCCACATCGATGCCGAACTTGCCGAAGTTCAGTCCCATTCCGAGTGACGGCGTCCAACGCTCGCGCGAGTAATATGCACCGGCCCTTGGCTCAAGAACGCCGAACCGATACTCAAAGCCGGTATGAAACCATGTGCTCCCCAGACGCCCGGCATCTCGCGCGTAGCTGGACGTGCGTTTTCCAACTTCGCCGGACACCACCCAACGATCGGCGTGGTATCCCGTGGTGCCGACATATTCGATCGGCTGCTCCACCCGGACATCGGCGGCCACCGTCGTCGGTGAATCCACGAAATCGCCGGTGCCGTTGATAATGTTCGAGAGTGAGTAGCGTGTGGCCTTCACGTCGGTCCAATTGATGTGATTCGCAAGACCATTGATGCCAAAGCCAAGTTCGATGCGGTTCACGACGTAGGACACTCCAACATCCGCCGCCAGCCCCCGGCCCTTGCGTGAACTCAGGCGCGCGACTTCGATGGGGTTGAACGGAGCTGAGGGATTGAACGTCAGAAGCCCCTGGCTGTCGGTGTCCAGTCGCAGATTCGTCACCGTGTCTTCATAGGCAAACCCGCGAAGATAGTTGAAATTGAATGCGATATATAGTCCGTCCCGATCGCTGCCGCCGGCTTTCACCTGAAGTCGGCCGCGGTAGCCGACAGTGAGAGCGACCGGAAGTTCAGCCCTCGCGCCGCCGGTAATATTGAATTGCGCATTCGGGATGTACACATTCGTATCGCTCCCCAGAATCTTTTGGAGATCTTCGTCGACTTCAATGGACCCGCGAAAAGGCAGATATACTCCGCCCCCGACATAGATGGAATGACGTGTTTTCCCCTGCTTATATACCGGGATAGTGACACCCCAATTCGGTGTCCACAGACCGTAAGCAACCGGCTGTGATGTCGGAATGAAACCGCGATAGGTGTTGAGGTCGCGGTTCAAGCGGCCGTCGAGCAGGTCATTGATAAACTCCGCTCCGGTTCCTGTCCCGTTCCGGTCGAATGTGTAGTGCAGCGGCGCCACGATATTCTCTGCAGCACGTATGGGGTCGAATTTATCGGAGTTCGGATTGTAGATGTCGAAGTCCTGGAGCACCTGAAACAGGCCAAGCGGGATGACGATAGTCGAGTGCGCCCCATCGGGCGATTCGATCATGGTCGACGCCAGGTTCTCGCTCCCACCGACGCCACCCATACCGATTCGGCGAGCGTCGGTCATCCAGTTTTGAGCGGACGCCGGCAATGCGGCGCCTCCCAGTCCAACAATCAGCAATAACAGGCAAGCCCGCCAGGTACGCTTCATACGTCTCACTGTCCCTTCCGTTCGTCATTTTTGTGAATATGTGCACGCAGTGTTTCCACGACTTTCCGAGTCAGCGGCTCGCCACGGCTGGCGGAAACTACCATCCTCGTTATCGTTCGTCAATAGCAGGTGTCGGAACTTGATGCGATTGCGGAATTGAAGGCGCGGATTATTTCTGTTTAGGCCAGCCGTCCGGCGGGACCCACGGACCTCCCTTTGGTCCAACTTCGTCTGGTCTTCCCGGCGGCAAAACTTTGTCGGCTCTCGCTCGAACGTAGGTGTAGATCTGTGTGATCTGCTTGTCGTCGAGAAGTTTGTCCCAGGCTTGCATTGCCTTATCGTCGCTCCCGTTGCGAACGATCGTCAGAAATTGCGGGAGTGTCATTTTTTCGTTGGGATCAATCAAATTGGGCGCAAGATTTCCGCCGACTGCATTCATTCCGTGGCATCGGTAACAGTACACATGCCACCACTTCCAGCCGTTATAGACATCCTTATAGATGTCCGCTTTATTCTGAACGGCTACTGGCGAGCTGCGAAGTTCGGATGGCCCTTTCATTGCCGCAATCGCCAACATCGCCAAGAGCGCCATTCCCAGGATTCGAAACTTCATTTCGTACCGGCCTTTCCATCGGGTCTTCTATCGAGAAGAGGTACCCCGTAGTCTTTGAGTATCTTCGCGATCTCCACCTGTTTTTTGTCGAGCACCTTTTCCAACTGAGCCTTTAACGCGGAATCTCCTGGTCGGACGCCCATGGACATATTGAAGGCGAACGGAAGGTCCGTTTTACCGGAAGGAACTGGGACGACTTCCAGTGGAACGCGTTGGTGCATTACAAAATATCCTGCGGCAGGTCCCCAGACAATGGCTGCATCGACTTTCCCGCTGGCAACAGCGTCGATAATTCTGCTGGGTGGGTTCTGCGGGGAATAGAACGTGTCGAACCCGACGACGTTATCGACAATACCGCGCTTTGCCAATTCATGAACGGGAGGGGGATTGGTGTAATCGTCGCCAAGCAGGTGGACTCCAATTTTTATTTTCTTGAGAATCGGATCGTCCAGAGACTTGATTTGAAGACCTTTTCCCTTGGGATAAACAAAGACATACGTCGACCGGTAGTAAGGCTTAGTGGGAAGAACCAGATCATAGCCTTCAGGAACGCCGATCACGATGTCGCAACGCTGCTCCTTCAGCGTCGCGAACATGGTGTTTCGGATGAAACCTCTCCGTTGCCCCCACCAGATGTAGCTTGGAGAAGCGCCGAATTCCTTCGCAACAAGGTCTGCAATCCTGTTTTCGAATCCTTCCATCTGGCGATTGGAAAAAGGAAGGTTCTCCGGATCCGCGCACACGCGGAACTGCGGCTTCTGCTGCCCGGCGAGAGTCCATGCGCCGGGCAGACAAAATGCCGTGAGGAACAAACCAGAACAAATCAGGAGTGTTCTCTTGTTCATATTACGGAAGCGCGAACACCGTCAGCACGCCGCCCTGGTTGCTGACACTGGCCACGTCTGCGAAGGCGCCAAGCGCACCCAGTGCTGCCGTCGGATCCTCCGCCCCGATGTCTGCGGCAACTCCGATACCGGCCCATCCTCCGACGCCCGAAAGTACGGCGACATACTGTTTTCCATCGGGTCCCGAATATGTCATCGGATTGCCGATGATTCCGGATGGCGTTTTGAACTTCCACAATTCCGTGCCCGACTTCGCATCCACCGCCTTGAGCCATCCCTCCATGGTTCCATAGAAGACCACATCACCTGCGGTGGCGAGAGCGCCTCCCCAGTTCGCGAGGCTTTCCTTGATGCCCCATACCTTCTTTCCAGTCGTTGGATCCCACGCAATGAACTCGCCTCTGTTGCCGCCCGGGCCGGCGTGACTTACCACGATTGCGCCGACGTACGGCTGGCCCTGCTGATACTTGACCTCCACTCCTTCGTAATCCATGCAGAGATTGTTCGTCGGGACGTAGAAGTAATTCGTTTTCGGGGAGTATGCGACGGGTTGCTGATTCTTTCCTCCCATCGCGGAAGGACAAATGTCCTTGGTGTTCTTCGTGGAGCTCGTTTGTTTATCCGGATTCTCAATAGGCTTGCCGGTCTTCAGATCGACGCCTGAAGCCCAGTTCACATTGACGAAGGGTTCGGCCATCAGCAGCTCGCCTGTTGCCCGGTCCAGAGTGTACGAAAAACCGTTGCGGTCGAAGTTCACGAGAACTTTCCGCATCTGTCCCTTGAAATTGATATCAACCAGGACGTTCTCATTGATCCCGTCATAGTCCCAGCGATCATGAGGAGTTTTCTGGTAGGCCCACTTCGCAATTCCAGTGTCCGGATCCCGGGCAAAGATCGTCATCGACCACTTGTTATCGCCGGGCCTTTGATCGGGATTCCACGAGCCTGGATTTCCGGTGCCGTAATAGAAAAGGTTGAGTTCCGGATCATAGCTGTACCAGCCCCATGTCGTGCCCCCGCCTCGTTTCCACTCGTCGCCCTTCCATGTTTCCACCGATCCTTTGAAGCCAACTTCAGATTCCGGCCCCGTGCTGTACATGCGCCAGATCTGCTTGCCGGTCTTCACGTCATTTGCTGTGACAAACCCGCGAACGCCGAACTCTCCGCCGCTGATGCCGGAGATCACTTTGTCTTTTATCACCATGGGTGCGGAGGTGATGGTTTCTCCGTGCTTGTAGTCGCCCTGTTTGACTTTCCACAGTTCCTTGCCGGTTTCCGCATCAAGAGCGACGGTGAACGTGTCCAGCTGATTGAGAAAGATCTTGCCATCGGAATACGCAAGGCCCCGGTTCACCGTGTCACAGCAGGCAACCGGAATTACCCCCGCATCCTGCTTCGGCACGTATTTCCATTTGACCGGAGCTCCTTCCTTGGTGAGGTCGAGGGAGTACACAATGTCGGGAAACGGAGTGTGCACATACATCGTGCTTCCAATCACCAGCGGGCCGCCTTCGTGTCCCCGCAGAACCCCGGTTGAAAATGTCCAGGCCGCCTTGAGAGTCTTGACGTTCCCGGTGTTGATTCCATCCAGGGTGCTGTACCGGGTTGACGCGTAGTCCTTGTTTGGCATCGTCCATTGTTTGTCGTCTGCGTTTGCCGGCGATGAGCCACCGGCGCTTTTATTGGAATCTGCTGCGTTCGAACAAGCGGTAGCGAAGGCAGACAGCACGAAAGTGGCGAGCATGACCCGCAGGGGTAGTCTTTTCATCTCAGCGCTCCTTACTTTTTAGTCTTGGTGGTTTTCGGTTTGGGCGGCACATTCTGGGCCACCCAGTTGAGAATGACGTCCGCGATCTCGAGGTTGTTCGGCCCGAGCATCATCATGTGAGTCGTGCCGTTAAAGATCGGGTTTCCGAGTTCGTCGAGCTTGATGTACTCGGCCTTTGCGATGCCTTTGCCTTCCGCACGCCTGGCGTTGATCGCATCAACCGTGGTTTGGCACACGGCACTCGAAGCGGTGTAGTCCCCCTTCAATGCCATGTAGGGGATATTGTCGAAATCCTCCGCCTTCAATCCGCTTTGGGGAAGGGCGCACGATCCTTCGATCGTAATGAGTCCCTTGACCAGATCCAGATGGCCCCGCTCTTTCAATATGCGGACCATGTGATGGCCCATGATGCCGGACTGAGAATGCGTCGCAACGATGGCGCCACCGAGCTTTTCGACCAGCAAAGCCAGATCCATCGGAGTCCAGGTTTCAGCAGGAGAAATAGTCGTCGGTGTGCACGTGGCGCAGGTGGATCCGGGCAGCGTCACTTCCGTGTTGGGGACCAGTTGCTTGTAATAGTCGAGAGCGTAGTAGTTGTTGGGGCCTGTCGGTTTGGCTGCAATAGCGCCCGCGCGCGCGGCAATCTGAGAGTCGACCGCTTCGAGCGGAAATTTCGGCAGGTAGTCGTCCTTGTGTGTTGCGTCGTCGGTTGTCGGATCGCCCGGATCCCCGTGGCGAATCAGCGAGCCCGTTAGAATCGTCGAGCCCGCCGGCATGAGATGACCGAACCAGGCAGTCCATGCGCCGTTATCCGTAATCCTGCCGGGGTTGGGAATCAGCGCTGCTCCCTTTTGAACTTCGCCGCTCCGGATAAACGATGCGGCTTCATTCAGGACGGACTGGTCGAATCCGGAACGTCCGCGTCCGGCCTGATCGACAATGTAGGTGGAGACGCCCTGACGCACGAAATACGGAGCCCAACCCTCGCGTCCATCCGGAGTCGACTCCAGGCACGCTGCCGTATGCGTGGAGCCATGCACCATGATCACCGGAACCTTCTGTTTCTTGTTTGCCGGTATCTGAAACTGCACATACATCTGCCCGATCGTGATTTGACTGGGCGTGCCAGCCGGGTTATTTGCCGGTGGAAGCGCGGAGAAGTTTGTGACCTTCGGCACGCCGCCGATGAAGAAGCTGCCCTGGTCTTCGATGACCAGCGGTTTCTTCAGGAATTTCTTGTTGGTGTCCTGTGCCGAAATGCGAGCGGAAATCGTGACAAGCAGGACTGCGGAAAACAGACACAAAACGACTTTCTGCAGAAGACGAATTCTGCGTCCCATGAGAACCCTCCTGTTTATTTGCCCCACCGACGAGATTGTTTGCAGCATTGTATGCCGATCGGCTGGAGAGGGAAGCAAAACAGTAGTATTTCGGGCGAATCCCTCTCCCAACGGGAGAGGGTGCCGCGAAGCGGCGGGTGAGGGGTACAAATTAAGAGATATTCGTGGTACCCCTCACCCGGCCCTTCGGGCCACCCTCTCCCGTTGGGAGAGGGACTCGCCCGAGGCTCTTCTCTATCAGTTGGCGCCCGCGCAGCAGGAGCCGAAAATGTTCCGGGGATATCCAGCACGCGAGAGCACGGCATCGCGCGATGCTTCGATCGTCCGGCGGAGCTTGATCAAATCCACGCCCACAAGCTTGCCACCGCGCTTCATCACCTTTCCCGCAATCAGGACGGTATCGACATTGCTCGTGTCCATCAACGTCACGACTGCGCCGGGCGCGTTATTCAGCGGCATCACGTTAATGGTGTCCGTTCGCAGAAGAATGATGTCGGCTTCCTTGCCTGGTGTCAGTGAGCCGATCTTGTGATCGAGATGACTGGTCCGTGCGCCCTCAATCGTCGCCATTTCGAGCACGTCGCGGCAGGTGAGCAGGGAAGGAAGGTTCTGTTCGCCGGCAAGCGCGCGCTCGTTCAGGAGGGTGCGCTGCAGCGTGAACGTCGCCCGCATGACCGTGAACATGTCGGCGGCCATGCTCGTCTCGACGTCCACGCTGAGGCTGGGGCGAATGCCGTGATCGAGCGCCGTCTGGATCGGAGGCATACCGTGTCTCATCTGCATCTCGATGGCGGTTGCGATCGAGACTTTCCCTCCGGTGTCGGCAATTCTCTTCCATGCGTTCTCGGTCAGCCGGACGCAATGAATGTATTCGTTGTCCGCGCGCATCAGCCCGGCGCTCGCCAATTGTTCGAGTGCGGCGGAATTGCCGACGATGTGGTTGACGATCGGCGCACCGACGTCGCGCGCAAGCGCCCAGATGGTCGCATCCGGCCCTCCCCCCATTGCAAGGGTCATCAACTGGTCGTCTGAGGAGAAGAACTGCTTTCGCAGCCGGCGGATGTCCTGCGGGTATTGAGATGCGGGACCAACGCCATTCGAGTATGCAAAGAGCGTTCGGCGGCCCGCTTTAATAAGGCCGTCAATGCACGCATCCGTGTGTTCCGGTGTATGTGAGACCTGCGAGGTGTCGACTCCCGTCGTGACGCCGGCATTGATCTGGCTGATAGATGCCACGAGTTCCGAAATCGATGCGTCTTCGGGCCGGTATGCCGGAGTGAGGATGCCCTGAATTTCGGATTGATAACTCTTCGGTCCGGTCAGAAGGCCGTCGGAGAGAATGCTGCGCAGGATGGTTTCATACTGGTGATGGTGCGTGTCGATGAACCCCGGCATGACGATGGTGTTCGAGGCGTCGATGACCTGCGCGTCAGCTTTCAAAGTCGGCTGAATTGCGACGATCTTCTTACCCTCAATCAGCACATCCGCATTCGCAAAGTCGCCGATGCTGCGGTCCATCGTGAGTACGACTCCGCCTTTGATCAGGATGCGATTGTTTCTGCCGCTCTGAACGAAGTTTTGAGCGCCAGCCGGCATTGAACTTACAGCGGCGGCAACGAGTCCCGCTGCGCTCGACTTGAAGAAGTCGCGGCGCGACGCTTCATCTGAAGCTGAACCATGCTTGCGCATAAGGGGCTCCCATCGATGTGGTCGTTAGATGCTACCCCGGAAAATTGCGATTGTTATTTTGCTGCCTGCAACTCGGCATAGAGCTGGCCGATGAATCGGTCGCCGGTGGTGCCGGGAGTCACAATTTTGGAGTCGAACTCCGCAGTAAGTTTTGCTGCCGTGACCTGCTCCAGTGTTCGCCCCTGCTTGACGAGCGGAGCAACCTTGTCGCGAAGTGCGAGGATGATGTCGCGATGTGCAACAAGTCCGGCGCGGTCCACTGTTGCCCCATGACCGGGAATCACCTTCGTATTCGGTCCGCACAGCGCAATGGTCAGCGCAAGGCCATCGAGCATGCCATTCAGCGATCCACCGTTGGCGCGATCGATGTTGGGATATCCGAGTGATCGAAAGTAGTCGCCCGTCATCAGAATGTCGTGTCTCACAAAACGAACCAGTGTGTCGCCGTCAGTGTGGGCATTGCGAATGGGAATCAATTCAATCTCCTCGCCATTCATGCGGAGCGTGACCTTCTGGTCGTATGTCACGACGGGAAGCGCGGCCGCCGGTGCCGGAGTGCCTGGAGCGCCATTGGCGCCGGGATTGGGATTCGCGAGACGGTACCGCAATTGTTCGCGCGAAAATATCGTGACTCCCAGTTTGCCCAGATTCTCGTTTCCACCCGTATGATCGGGATGGACGTGAGTGTTGACCATGTACTTGATGGGGCTGGGCGTTACCTTCTTAATCGCCGCGACAATCTTATCGGTGAGCTGCGCGTATTGCGCGTCGACCATGAAGACTCCATCCGGTCCCGCGAGCACGCCGATCATTCCGCCCGAACCTTCCAGAGTGTAGAAGTTATCGGCGACCTTGGTCGTTTTGATTTCGATCGCCGAGAAATCCTGTTGTGCATTCACGACGACGGCCGTCAATGCCATCAGCGCCGCCAGAGCCACGAGAACAAGTCGAGTCCAGTTTTTCATTTCGATAACCTCCCAGGTGAAATCGCCCCGGCAATTCTACGGCGTTTCTATTTGGATTTCGCTGCGAAATCGCACGATGTTTGGCGACTACGATCGCTTCTACCAGAACTACGTGCCCGGCGCGACGTCCGCGGACGGAACCACCTTCGCCATGACGGCCTACAACAATGCGACCCAACGGCAGAACGTGTTTAATCAAACCGACCTGATCACCACGGCGATGACGGGATCCGTCAAGCACACGCTTCTCTTCGGCGCGGAGTTCGGGCAACAGCTGACCGACAACTTACGCAATACCGATTCTTCAATAACACGGCAACGACTCTGACGGTTCCGTCCGGCAACACCGTGATTTCGACTCCGGTGACGTTGTACAGCTCATTGGCGGAGTGCGGTTTGACCGATTTAACCTGACGTTTCACAACAATCGGAACAATGATGAGCTGGACCGCACGGACAATCTCGTTTCGCCGAGAGCCGGCATCGTGGTCAAGCCGGTGGCGAGAGTTTCCTTGTATGGGAGCTACAGCATTTCCTATCTCCCGAGTTCCGGAGACCAGTTTTCGTCGCTGACCGTGATCACAGAGCAGGTCGAGCCGAAAAAGTTCAACAACTATGAAGGCGGAGTGAAGTGGGACGTTTTCCCTGCACTTTCCGTTGCCGCGGCAGGCTACCGGTTGGACCGCACCAACACCAGGTCCATCGACCCCAATGATCCGACCAGAATCGTCCAGACCGGAAGTCAGCGGACCAATGGGTTTGAGTGGAGCGCTACCGGCAAGGTGACGTCGAAATGGCAAATCGTCGGCAATTACACTGTCGCAGTCAGCGTAAGGTTCCCAGCACTATTTAACTCCGCATCAACAGCACGCATGTACCATCGTGCCGAGAATCAGGAATCCTTACCTGCCCAACTTTAGCGCTTCGATGATGGCGAGGGTGGTTGCCGATGGAGGCGAAGGCTCGCCACTGAGTTTCAGTGTTGTTCTTCCATCCGCTCGGGTCAGTTCTGTCGCGAAGAGTTGTGGCCCGTTCTTTGCCGCGTAGCCTTTCATGGTGACGATTTCTCCGGCCTTCACCATTGCTTCCGCGGTAGCTCGTTCCCATCCGTTTTGGACCATGACGTGAGGGGCTTTGGCTTCTCCTGTCCAGATGGTTTTTGTACCGTCGGGATTCGTGACAGAGATCATCACTTTGCAGTGGGGATTGACCCATTCCACATTCACGACTGTTCCCACCAATGAGATGGTCTTGTTTCTAAGGTATTCGCCGTCAAACGAGTGGTGGGCCGTCAGGGGAGCGGCGGTCAGAACAAGTGTGACGGCCGCTAGCAGGACTGCGATTCGTGGTCTCATCGGGTACCTCCCGGCAGGCATCATATGCAAAGCGGGCATTCACCAAATACTAAATATTTCATTAAATTGAATGATGGAATGAAAAGTTGTGGCGTTCCTATGCCCGACCAAGCCCAATCGTGACCAGAGTCGGTCACAGTTTGGCTTGAAGGAAATGGAGGCGGCGGGAATTGAACCCGCGTCCGAAAACGATCGGTCAGAGCGTCTACATGCTTGTCAGATTCCAATTTGTTATGTCCCGGCCTAAGGAACCTGCGAAGCAAAGCCGGGGCACGAGCCCGTTAAGTTTCGCCTCTCGTCGCCGGGCCAGCAATCTGAGGCTATCCTGCCTGAAGTGTCGTTCTTTAACTCACCGACAGGCGAACGAATCAAGAACGTAGCCGGTTATTAAGCGGCTAGTGCTGGTGTATATTCAGCAGTTGATTGTTTCCACATTTTAACGAGGGTATGGGCCTCGGCATGCATCTCCTTCTTCAACGTCTCCGTCGAAACCGGTGCGCCCCCAATTTGAAACGCATCTTCTATATAGGTGGTGTCACGGTTTCTGTCAACGCTGTATAATCGGGCCTTTCCTTTAGCAGAATCCCGGAGGAATATCGTTTTCATGGAGTTGCGAGCGCAGGATGTCGATCGGCTGATGGAAGCCCTGGCCCCCTCATTGGCGGCGGAGCTGGAAAAGATTCTGGCGGAGTCCCGGCAACGATTCGAAGACGAGTTTGAGGCGAGAATGCAAACCGCTTTGCGTGATGCCGAACTCGCGACTCTGCATCTTGCCGAGGTTCGGTTGGAGGAAGCCGTGGGCCAGGCGCGCGAAGAGATGCGAGTCCAGCTCATGGACGGCTTTCCCGAGCAACTCAATCTGGCCATGCAGCGGGTTCGTGAAGAGATGTCGGCAAAGGCTGACGAAGCCATGAAAGCCGCCTTTGCGAATTGGGCGCAGGAGCGCACGACCCTTCAGGAGCAGCTCAGCAAGTGGCATGCGTATGCCGATGCGCAACACCAGCTGTCGCAATGCACCTCACAGACGGAAATCGTCAACAGGCTCTTCAAGCTCTGTGAACCATTTGCGGAGTCATTTGCTTTTTACGTTTCCAAAGCCGATGGCCTCGCGCTGTGGAAGTCCGGAGGCAGTCGGGTATTTCCAAAGTTGGTTTCTCCAGACACGATCGATCCAGACCTGTACTTCAAGCCGGCAGTAGTACGAGACAAAGTTGTCGCGGCGGTATGTGCAACCCGGCCCTGCAAGACCGAGTCCCTGGAATTTCTGGTGTCGTGTTTCGAGCGTGCGATTGAGTCCTTTGGAATGAAGCTGCAATCTCGAGCGGCCCGGCCGCCACTTCCGAAAACGGCTTCGAATGCGCGCGAGATGCATCGCAATGTTTAACAAGCCAATCTCACACAAAGCCGGGCTATTCACCGAATCGGTGATTCGAGAAATGACTCGGCTTGCAATCCAGCACGGCGCCATCAATTTATCGCAGGGGTTTCCGGACTTTGCAGCGCCGGAGGTCCTCAAGAAGGCGGCGGCGGATGCTATTTACGCAGACGTCAACCAATACGCCATCACCTGGGGCGCGAAGAAGTTTCGCGATGCGCTCACCGCCAAGACGAAACGGCATCTCGGAATCGAAATCGATCCGGAACGCGAAATCACCGTTTGCTGTGGATCGACCGAAGGCATGATCGATGTTCTGCTGGCTGTCATTAATCCCGGCGATGAAGTGATTGTCTTCGAGCCCTTCTACGAGAACTATGGTCCCGACGCCATCATCTCCGGCGCGACGCCCCGATACGTCCAGCTGCGCCGCCCGGACTGGACATTCGATGAGGGCGAACTTGCGGCGGCGTTTAACAACAAGACCAAAGCCATCATTATTAATACGCCGAACAATCCGACCGGGAAAGTGTTCAGCCGTGCCGAGCTCGAAGTCATCGCCCGGCTTTGCCAGAAGTGGGATGTTCTGGCGATTACCGACGAAATCTACGAGCACATTCTCTACGACGGAGCCACGCATGTCTCGCCTGTGACGCTGGACGGCATGCGGGAACGCACGATTGTCGTCAATGGAATGTCGAAAACCTACAGCGTTACCGGATGGCGTGTGGGATACATCATTGCGCCGCCGGGAATCACGGGCGCGATACGAAAAATGCACGATTTCATGACCGTCGGGGCTCCCGCTCCGCTGCAGGACGCGGGCGCTGTGGCTTTAGGTCTGCCGGATTCCTACTATCAGGAACTGGCGCGTCATTACACGGTACGGCGGGACCGGCTTCTGGCGATGCTGGGCAAAGCAGGGTTTAAAGCAGTCGTCCCCAAAGGCGCGTACTACATCATGTGCGACATCGGTCCTTTTCTGGAATATGGACTGAAATCCGGCAGCTTTACCAACGATATTGAATTTTGCCGCTTTCTGGTCAAGGAAGTCGGCGTGGCCGCTGTCCCGGGAAGCAGCTTTTTTGGTGACCCCGTGGCAGGGCGCGATATCATTCGATTCACATTTTGCAAAAAGGAATCGACTCTGACGGCAGCCGAAGAACGGTTATCGCGGCTATCGAAGATTTTACCCGGAGCGGAGTCCAGGTCTCACGTTGGGATATAATTCTGAAACTCAACCGGAACACGTGCAACGTCGAACAGAGGTCGAGTAAAAGTCGAGTAAAGGCCGAGTAAAGAAGGTTAACTATGAATACCAAACGAATCGTCTACCTCACACTGATTGTGGCGACGCTCAGCATCGGGGTCATCATCGGAACCATTGTGTCGGGCGGGGTCACGGCGACGAGCATACAGAAGCCCGCGGTCATTACCATACCCGACCCGGTTGCGATGTCGAATTCGTTTTCGAAGATCGCGGAACAGCTGGAGCCGGCAGTCGTCAACATTCATGTCACGATCGCACCGGTCCAGCCAGTTGTTCCCCCGCGACGTCAGCAGGCGCCAGGCGGTGGTGGAGGCGGCGGAGGACGGCGGCCGGGTGGTGGAAATGGTGGCGGAAATGGCGGAAATGGTGCAGCGCCTCTCCCGGGCGATCCGAATGATCCCACCAGCCCTCTCGGCCAGCTCTATGACCGGCTCTTTGGCGATGCGCCTCCGGTGGATCCGGAGCCGATGGAAGCGACCGGAACGGGATTCATCGTCGACAAGGCCGGATACATTCTGACCAACCATCACGTGGTGGAGAATGCCACCAAAATGACCGTGAAACTTGCCGACAAATCCGAGTTTCCTGCCCGCCTGATCGGCAGCGACAGCTACACCGACCTTGCAGTGATCAAGATTGATGCGGGAAAGGATCTTCAGGTTGCCAAATTCGGCAATTCGGATGCGGTGAAAACCGGCGACTGGGTGATTGCCGTGGGCAGTCCGTTTGGCTTCGACCACACGGTGACATCCGGCATCATCAGTGCCAAGGGCCGATCCGCAGATGAGCTTTCCGGTGGCGGTCCGGTTCAAATGTCTTCCAAAGGCAATCAGTTTCAGAGTTTTCTTCAGACCGACGCGGCGATCAATCCGGGTAACAGCGGAGGACCGCTGGTGAACATGGTTGGCGAAGTCATTGGAATCAATACGGCGATTGTTTCCGAGACGAACTCGTTTGCCGGACTGGGATTCGCATTGCCGTCCAACATTGCCATCAAGGTTTATAACCAGCTCGCGCAAACCGGCAAGATGACGCGGGGTTCGATTGGGATCACTTATGCCGATACGCCGGAACTCCTCCGGGCATTTGGATTGACGGAAGGAGTCATCGTTCAGGATGTGCTCGTCGGGAAGCCGGCGGCTCAGGCAGGGCTGCACGATGGCGATGTCATCACCTACATCGACGGACACAAAATCACCAGCGGACCCATGTTGCTCGACATTATTGCGAGCAGTCCCCTCGATCGGTCGGTCCAGGTCAAGATTCTGAGAGGCGGGAAGGAACAAACCATTCCCGTCATGATCGGCGATCGTGAAAAGGTCGTCTACGATCTCGATAGCGCATCAACCACGGCACCAGCGGATGTCACGGTTCCAGCGAATCCGCCGGATCGCATTCTCGGCATCGCGGTTCTGGTTGCACCCCAGAAAATAGTGAAGCAATTTGGACTGTCGGGCGTCGCGATAGGCTCCGTTCAAAAGGGTAGCGTCGCCGCAGACGTGTTCGACGGTTCTGTATCGCCGGAAAATCCGTACATCATCGACTCTGTAGTCATCGATGGACGTGTGACGGAGGTTCGCACTACGGCAGATTATGATCGGGCGATTGCAGGCCTGAAGCGAGGCGCCAGATTCGCTTTCGGCGTGCACATTCCCGATCGTGACCGGAGGACGAATCGATTTCTCAATAAATACGCCCATGCGTTTGTTCCTCTGACAATGCCGTAAATAGAAAAGTCGTTTTCCAGCCCCTCTCATCTCAACCGATGAGAGGGGCTTTTCTTATGAGCTCCACATACAAAAACTTCATTCGCGGTCAGTGGGTCGCTCCTCTCAACGGAGCGACGTTCGATAACCGCAATCCCGCCAATGCCTCGGAATTGATCGGAGTATTTCCCCGCTCCACAAAGGCGGATGTCGATGCCGCTGTGGATGCCGCTGCCGCAGCCTGGAAATCCTGGCGCCTGGTGCCGGCGCCGAAACGTGCCGAAATCCTTTTTCGTGCAGCAGAATTGATTGCAGCGCGAAAGGAGGAGTTTGCGCGCGACATGACGCGCGAGATGGGCAAGGTCCTGAAGGAAGCCCGTGGCGACGTTCAGGAAGCCATCGACATGACCTATTACATGGCCGGCGAAGGCCGCAGATTGTTTGGCCAGACAACGCCGGCGGAACTGCCAGACAAGTTCGCCATGTCGACGCGAAATCCTCTCGGAGTTTGCGGCCTGATCACCCCTTGGAACTTTCCCATGGCCATTCCATCCTGGAAGGTCATGCCCGCGCTCGTCTGCGGCAATACCGTCGTTTTGAAGCCGGCCGAAGACACGCCGTTGTCGTCGGTTCATTTCGTCGAAATACTTGAAGCCGCCGGACTGCCGCCGGGAGTTGTCAATCTGGTGATGGGAACCGGCTCAGACGCGGGAGCGCCGCTATCGCAACACTCCGGAGTCTCCGTCGTATCCTTCACCGGTTCCTGCGAAGTCGGAAATCTCGTGGCGAGTTCCTGCGCTTCTTCATTCCGGCATGTGCATCTGGAGATGGGTGGCAAGAACGTCCTCATGGTCATGGACGATGGAGACATCGATCTTGCGGTGGACGGTGCGCTGTGGGGAGGCTTCGGCACCAGCGGTCAGCGCTGCACGGCGGCAAGCCGGGTTGTCGTCCACAAGAAGGTGATTGGCGAATTTACGCGGAAATTCGTGGAGCGCGCTTCGAAACTCCGAGTCGGTGATGGCCTTGAACCGTCGGTGGATGTCGGACCCGTGATCAACGAAACTCAACTCGCCCGAATTCAGGAGTATGTACGCATCGGGCAGAGCGAAGGGGCGACATTACTCAGTGGCGGCAGGCGTCTGGACACAGGACCTCAGAAGAATGGCTTTTTCCTTGAGCCAACAATTTTTGGCGATGTCGCGCCGAACATGCGCATTGCGCAGGAAGAGATTTTCGGGCCTGTCGTTTCGATCATTCCCTGCAACAGTCTGGATGAGGCCATCGACATCGGAAACGGAGTGAAGTACGGCCTTTCTGCGGCGATCTATACTCGCGATGTGAATCGAGCGTTCCGCGCCATGCGGGACATGCATACCGGAATTTTCTATGTAAACTCTTCCACCATCGGCGCCGAAGTCCATCTTCCATTCGGCGGAACAAAGTCCACCGGCAATGGTCATCGCGAAGCGGGTACGGCGGCGCTGGATGTGTTCTCAGAGTGGAAGTCCATCTACGTGGACTACAGCGGAAAGCTGCAGAAGGCCCAGGGCATCGACTGACCAACCATGAATAGTTGGGACCTCATCATCGACGGACCGCTCGACGGCATTTCGAACATGGCCATCGATGCCGCGCTTCTGGACGAAGTGGGTGAATCCGAAACTCCGAAGACCATTGTGAGGTTCTATCAGTGGCGCCGGCCTACCATTTCGCTTGGACGAAACCAGAAGATTGAAAGCGCCGTCGACCAGGAATACTGCAAGCAGCATGGGATCGATGTCGTCCATCGGCCGACCGGTGGACGTGCGGTTCTGCACGACGACGAACTGACTTATGCAGTCGTCTCCAATGATGCCTCCAGTTTCGGTGACACCATTTACGCGAACTACAAGCGTGTATCCGAAGCTTTATGCGATGGGTTCCATCGAATTGGCGTGGCTGCCGTCCTTGCTCCTGAAACCCGAAAGGTTCCTGGGCCACGAAATGGTTCGGATCCACCCTGCTTTATCTCACCATCCCGTTACGAACTCACCGTCGAAGGACGCAAGATCGTGGGAAGCGCTCAACGCCGTGTGAAGAACACGTTCCTGCAGCATGGTTCCATGCCCATCACCTGCGATCGGGAAGCCCTCGCTCATGCCACTCGAATGGACGAAATCGACACCCTGTACCGTGAGATGGCAGGCCTTGCCGAGTTTTTGCCGGAGCGGCCCACGGTGGCATGGATCACAAATGCGTTGATCGGAAGCTTTCAGGATCAATTTGGCGTGGAGTTCCGGCGTCGGGAAAATGACTAGTTTGCTATAATTCCTGCATGACGCTTCGAGAAGATCCCTGCCCACTGGGTGATCGCACACAGCAAATCCTGCGACTGTTGATTCGCACGTACATCACGTCGGGTGAGCCCGTCGGATCCGGGACGCTGTCTCGCAACATTGAAGGCAAACTCAGTTCGGCGACAATTCGCAACATCATGGCGGAACTGGAGGAAGCGGGCTATTTGACCCATCCCCATACCTCCGCTGGCCGTGTGCCCTCGGAGAAGGGCTACCGGTTCTATGTGGATAACATTCAGGATTCCGGAAAGGTGAGCAAATCCGCCGAGCGGTTGATTGCGCAGATGCTGGAGGAAAGTGACACTCCGGAAGATTTGATGCTTCGCGCTTCATACCTGCTTTCAACGATTTCCAGAAATGTCGGGATCGTTATCGCACCTCCCCTTGCCGCCACGCAATTAAAGCATATTGAATTTCTGGATCTCGGTGACGGCAAGGTTCTGGTGATCTTTGTCTCGAACCTCGGATCGCTGCAGCGGAAAGTGATTCGAATCCAGGATGCGTACTCCCAGGATGAACTGGATCGCGCGGGGAGATTCCTGGTTGAAAAGTTCTTTGGCAAGACTCTCATCGAGATCCGAAACGAACTGATTCAGATGATGGAGACCGAACGCAGCGCGTACGATCGCATGTTGAATCTATTGCGAACCTGGAATGATGCGCTTGAAGCGGAAAATGAACTGGCGCCCGACAGTGTGTTCGTGCAGGGTACGACGAATATCCTGAACAAGCCGGAATTTGCAGATGTGGACCGGATGAAGAATCTGTTCCAGATGTTTGAGGAGAAGGGCCGCCTGGTGCGGATTCTCAACGAATGCATTGCCTCCAATCCTGCTGCGGGTGTGCGGATCGCCATTGGGTCCGAACTCGGCATTCCAGCAATGCGGGACTTCACGGTGATCACCTCTTCATACCCGTCGCGCGACAATACGGCCGGGTTCCTGGGAATTATCGGGCCGACGCGTATGGAGTATGAACGCGGGATTTCGGTAGTTGCCTATCTCGGACGTCTGGTTGGTGAGAAGATTAACGCCTGATTGCGGTTCTCCTGCACTTTTTAATATGGAAGATAACGAGAAGTTAGAAGAAGACTTTCCGGTCTCTGATCCGGAATCACAACTCAAAGCCGAACGCGACGAACTCTACGATCGATTGCTGCGAAAACAGGCGGAGTTCGACAATTACAAAAAACGCATTGAACGCGAGCGAAGTGACTACGTGCAGTTTGCATCTGCTGAACTCATGCGCGAACTGTTGAATGCGATGGATTCGTTCGATCTGGCCATACACAATGCCAGTTCCGACTCCGCTGCCGGCGAGACGATGCTTCGCGGCCTGGATCTGATCTACAAACAATTTCAGGATACACTCGCGAGATTCGGGCTCAAGGCCATCGAAGCGCGTGGACAGGTATTCGATCCCAACCTGCATCAGGCCGTCAGCACGGTGCCTACCGATGATGTCCCGGAAAATACCGTTGTCGATGAACTGCGAAAGGGCTACATGCTGAACGGGAAGTTGTTGCGCCCGGTCATGGTCAGCGTGGCGGTCCGGAACTGACGGAGAAAACTTGAGTTCAAAGCGAGATTATTACGAAATTCTTGGCGTCGCTAAATCGGCGAGCGATCAGGAAATGAAAAGCGCGTATCGAAAGCTTGCGCTTCAATATCACCCGGATCGCAATCCCGGAGACAAACAGGCCGAAGACCGATTCAAGGAAGCCGCGGAAGCCTATTCGGTGCTCACCGATGCGCAGAAGCGGGCGGCATACGACCGTTACGGACATGCCGGACTGGGCGGCGCCGCCGGAGGCAACGCCGGTTTCGATCCGAGCGTCTTTGCAGACTTCAGCGACGTGCTCGGAGATATCTTCGGCTTCGGAGATATGTTCGGCGGGCGTCGCGGAGGAGGTCGAGTCCAGCGCGGTTCGGACCTTCGCTACGACCTGGAACTCAAATTTGAAGACGCCGCTTTTGGCGCGACGAAACAGATCAAGTATTCCCGTCACGAGTCGTGCCTGGAGTGCGCCGGAAGTGGCGCTCAGCAGGGAAGCGGTCCTTCAACCTGTACGATGTGCAATGGTCATGGCCAGGTGCGTTTTCAGCAGGGCTTCTTCAGCATTACCCGCACCTGCTCGCAATGCAGCGGAACGGGGAAGATCATCAAGAATCCCTGCAAATCCTGCAAAGGAGAAGGCCGTATGGTCCGCGAACGGACCGTCGAGCTGAAGATTCCCGCCGGTGTGGATAGCGGAGACAAGATGCGAGTTTCCGGCGAAGGAGATGCCGGTGGCAAAGGTGCGCCCGACGGAGATCTCTATGTCGTGCTCAGCGTCAGGGATCACGATATTTTCGAACGGCGCGAACACCAGCTCTACTGCCACATCCCGGTGTCGTTTCCCCAGGCCGCTCTCGGTTCCGACATCATGGTGCCGACGCTCGAGGGGGAGGACGTTCCTTTGAAAGTTCCGGCCGGCACGCAGACAGGTTCGACATTTCGAATCAAGGGACGCGGCGTTTCCAAACGCGGTGGCAGTTCGCGTGGCGACCTTTATGTGACCGTGGATGTCGCTGTTCCCGCGAAATTGAGCAAGGAGCAGAAGGAACTCATCGCAAAGCTGGCCGCAACGATGGAAGACGACAACCGGCCGACCGAAAAGAAACTCCTCGATCGCATGAAGGAAATCTTCAGTTAGTTGAGCGTAAGCTTTCAGCAAGTCACCATTGACGTTCCCGAAGAATTGAAGGATGCCGTCATCGGAGAGTTATTCGAGCTTGGCGCCACCGGCATCTGGGAAAGTGGCGAGCCTGCTCCTTCAGTCACCCGCCTTGAGATTTACTTCAATTTTCCAATTCGGCGAGAGGACGTGGAACCCCGGATCAGGCTGGCTTTTCTCGGGATCTCCTACCCGCTGCCGAGAATCGTCATCGCGCCGGTGGCGGATCGCGACTGGCTCGGTGAATGGAAGAAATCCTACGTCAGTTTTCCGATAGGTCGCGGATTCTACATCATCCCGAGCTGGTCCGAGTCGGAGTGTCCGCCGAACCGTCTGCCCATTCGAATCGATCCGGGACAGGCGTTCGGAACCGGAACTCATGAAACCACCCAACTCACGCTGGAATGCCTGGAAGACCGCGCCGGTGAAATGCCCACTTCAGGGCTTGTTCTGGATCTTGGGACGGGATCGGGCATACTTCTGCTAGCGGCGCAGATGCTGGGCTGCAAGAACGCAATCGGTTGCGACAATGATCCGGACTCCGTCCGCGTGGCCTCGGAAAATATCGAGCGGAATACGGACCATTTCATCCCGGTATACTGCGGATCGATTGACGCCGTGCATTCCGATTCAGTGGATTTGCTGTTGTGCAACCTCACGGCAGATGTGATCTCCCAGCTGTTCGGCGAAATCCAGCGCGCGATGAAACGTGGCGGCCGGGTTATCTTTTCCGGGATTCTGGTTGAGCAGCGGGGCCAGATCCGTGACATCGTCACAAACTGTGGCTGGTTGATTGAAGACGACCGCACGCGCGGAGAGTGGATCGCGCTGGTGGTTCGAAAAACCGAATAGCCTTATGGCGACGAAATCCGTCTACATTCCGGCTCCGGACCTCAAGGATGGTCTCATCCGGATACGCGATGATGAGCATCGACATCTTTCAGTCGCGAGGGCGGGGATCGGCGAGGAAGTAGAAATCTTCGATGGCCAGGGCAACGTCTGGCTGGCTAAGATTTCCGCTCTTGAGCGACGTGAAACTCATGCGCGTGTCACCGGCAGCCGTCAGGTGGAGCCGGATGCGCATCAGTTGATTCTGGGTCAATCGCTCATCCGTCACGCTGCCTTTGAGTACGCTTTGGAGAAAGCCGTTGAGACCGGGGTAACCCGAATCATTCCGGTAATGGCCTCCCGGTCCAACGCGAAAGACGTCGGGCGCCGTGAGAGATGGCTTCGAATCATCATCGAAGCGGCGAAGCAGTCGAAACGATATTACCTTCCGCAGTTGGATGAACCTGTTTCCTTCGCGAATGTGCTCAACGTTCAGGCGAAGTCCAGAATCGTATTTGCGGAACGAAATGGATCGTCACTGAAACCCGCCATTGTCGGGTCGCCGGTGCTATACCTGGTCGGACCGGAAGGCGGCTGGACCGATGAGGAATTGAACTCTGCACAACGTCAGGGCTTCGCACTGGTCGGACTCGGATCCACGATACTCAAAGCTGAAACCGCCGCCGTCGTGGCAACCGCACTCCTTCGCTACGAATTGGAAAAATAGGGGGCGAAGCAATCCCTCTCCTGGAGGGATAGTGGTCAGTTTAAAATCAGGGCGAACTAACTGCCCTCCTAGGATAGGAGGGCAGCGGGATCGCGAAGCGGATCCCGCGAGGGGTGGTAGCTATAGGTAAGAGAATTGTTTCGATCTGGGCTACCACCCCGGCGCTTCGCGCCACCCCTCCTGTCCCAGGAGGGGAGCCTGAATCTGAACTGTCCCACTACTCCTGAATCGAGAGGGATTTCTCCGGCTACCCACTCCTCAAACCCATTAAAAAGACTTCAGATTTGATCCGGGATTCTTTTGTTATCCTCGTCGCCGAAAGGAGATCCGAATGCGATTACGAAACGTAGCTCTTATCCTTCTGGCGACTGTCGTGTCGTCCTGTAACTCCACCCCTGCGCCTGAGGCCGCGAAAACCCCTGCTGCACCCGCCAGCGAGGCCCATGCAAATCTCGCTCAGGTGATGCGTTCCATTTTGTTTCCCAATTCGAACGTCATTTTCTACGTGCAGAGCAATGACCCCACGAAAGTGAAACCCGCTTCAGACCCGGCATCGGCAACCGACATCCTGGCCAGTACCTATGGCGGCTGGGGTGCAGTCGAAAATAGTTCGCTGGCCCTGACGGAGGCCGCCAATCTGCTGACGGTTCCCGGGCGCAAGTGCTCCAACGGCAAAGACGTTCCCGTACAAAACGAAGACTGGGGAAAGCTCGTTCAGCAGCTTCGTGATGCCGGGATGGCTGCCTACAAGGCGGCTCAGTCGAAAAACCAGGATAATATCCTGACCGCGGCCGATACTATGACGACTGCATGCAGCGCTTGCCACGAGAAATACCGGGACAAGCCGGGAGGCGACGCAAACCGCTGCATGTAATCCGGTTCTGGTGAAACGCGCTTCTCAGGAGTGGTGAAATCCGCTAAACTGTTTTGGCTCGTATGGAGTAAATCTCACCTGAGCTGTTAGTAGAAAACCTATGTCCACTGAACCAGAAAAACTTCCGGTCCCGGCTGACGAGACCCCGAACAAAGCGCTGCCCCTGGTTGTAACCGAAATCCGAGGCTGGATCCGCGATGTTTTTTTCGTTGTCGGCACGGCCATCATGATCGTGATTTTTCTGTATCAGCCGGTCAAGGTTGAAGGTACGAGCATGTTGCCGGAGTTGAAGGATCAGGAACGAATCTTCGTCAACAAATTCGTCTACCGATTCGGAAAGATTTCCCGCCGGGACATCGTCGTGTTCTGGTATCCGCGGGACCCCACAAAGTCGTTCATCAAGCGGATTATTGGCCTGCCTGGCGACACCATTGAGATTCGAAAGGGCGCCGTCTATGTCAATGACGTCCGGCTGGATGAACCCTACCTGCTTCCCAAATACATGGACGAGAAAAACATGGATCCCCGCACGGTGGACTACGGTTATTACTTCGTAATGGGAGATGACCGGAAATTTTCCAGCGACAGCCGCGTCTGGGGTCTGGTTCCGGAAAAGTACATCTACGGTAAGGCGGTATTCCGATATTGGCCCGTCAGCCAGATTGGGTCGCTCGATTGATTCCAATCACCGGGAAATGAATAGACGCGCCACGCTTTTGCTCGAGGATGGCCGGATATTCCATGGAAAAGGCCATGGGTTTGAAGGAGAAGCCGTTGGAGAAGTCGTTTTCAACACTTCGATGACGGGCTATCAGGAAATTCTCACGGATCCTTCCTACGCCGGCCAGATCGTCACCATGACGTACCCTCTGATCGGCAACACCGGAATCAACAGGGAAGACATCGAGTCGCGAAAGCCGTTTCTTGAAGCATTCATTGTGCGTCGCATGTCTCCGATTCCCAGCAACTGGCGCTCTTCCGATTCGCTGGACGATTATCTGGCCGAAAATCGTATTCCGGCCATCTCCGATATCGATACCCGTGCGCTCGTCCGGCACATCCGGGTGAAAGGATCGATGCGGGGGATTGTGTCTCGCATCGATCATGATCCGGCCTCGCTTCTTAAGAAAGTGGAAGCCGCACCGCAGATGGCCGGATGGGATCTTGCCAGCCGCGTCACCATCGATAAGTCGTACAAGAGTGGAAACGAGGCCCTGAATTTCATCGAGTTTTCCACGCTTGCGGATACGAAGCAGCACCTCGCACACGTCGTGGCCTACGACTTCGGAATCAAAACCAATATTCTCCGCGATCTCGTTCATTGTGGAGCGCGAGTCACCGTTGTGCCTTCATCCACTTCGGCCGAGGACGTTCTGAAGCTGAATCCCGACGGAATTTTCCTGTCGAATGGACCTGGCGATCCGGAAGCGGTCGATTACGCAGTCCGGAATGTCAAAAGCCTGCTCGGTAAGAAGCCCATCTTCGGCATTTGCCTGGGACATCAGATCATGGGTCTCGCGTTTGGCGGAAAAACCTTCAAGCTGAAATTCGGACATCATGGAGGCAATCAGCCCGTGCTCGACGTGGTACGTAACAAGGTCGAGATTACGGCGCAGAATCACGGTTTCGCCGTGGATCCCGACAGCCTGAACCTCAACGATATCGACATCACGCACATCAATCTCAACGACAAGACGGTGGAAGGAATGGCGCACCGCTCCATGCAGGCTTTCAGCGTTCAATACCATCCGGAGGCATCTCCCGGCCCGCATGACTCGTACTACCTCTTCGAAAAGTTCTTCAAGATGATGAAGGAAAATGCCTAAGCGAACCGACATTTCGAAAATCCTCATCATTGGTTCCGGCCCGATCGTCATTGGCCAGGCGTGCGAGTTTGACTACTCCGGCACTCAGGCGTGCAAGGCGTTGCGGGAGGAAGGTTACGAGATTGTCCTCGTCAATTCGAATCCAGCCACCATCATGACCGACCCAGAGCTGGCGAATCGCACGTACATCGAGCCGCTGACGAGAGAGTTTGTCGAAGCCATTATCAAGAAGGAGCGGCCGGACGCGCTGTTGCCGACGGTTGGCGGGCAGACCGCACTGAATCTTGCCGTCGAACTTTCCGATGCCGGTGTACTGGAGAAATACAACGTCGAGATGATTGGCGCGAAGGCGCCCGCAGTGAAGATGGCCGAAGATCGATTGCTGTTTAAGCACGCGATGAGGGAGATCGGTCTCGACACGCCTTCCAGCGAAGTCGTCGGCGACATGCGCGACGCACAACGCGTCATTCAGAAGATCGGATTTCCTGCCGTGATTCGTCCATCGTTTACTCTCGGTGGCGCCGGCGGAGGTATCGTCTACAACAACGAAGAGTACGAAGAGATCGTTCAACGCGGCCTGGATTTGAGCCCGGTCCACGAGGTTCTCATCGAAGAGTCTGTCCTGGGTTGGAAGGAATTCGAAATGGAAGTCATGCGCGACGTTGCCGACAACGTTGTGATCATCTGCTCCATCGAGAATTTCGATCCCATGGGCATTCACACCGGCGACTCGGTAACAGTCGCGCCGGCGCAGACGCTGACGGATCGCGAGTATCAGCGCATGCGCGATGCCTCCGCGGCCGTGATCCGCAAAATTGGAGTTGAGACTGGCGGTTCCAATGTTCAGTTTGCCGTCAATCCGGTCGACGGTCGGCTTGTCGTCATTGAAATGAATCCGCGAGTGTCGCGCAGCTCCGCGCTTGCGTCGAAGGCGACGGGATTCCCCATTGCAAAGATCGCTGCGAAACTGGCCGTGGGTTACACGCTGAACGAAATTCCGAACGACATCACCAAGAAGACGCCGGCGTCGTTTGAGCCGATGCTGGACTATGTCGTCGTGAAGATTCCGAAATGGGCGTTCGAGAAATTTCCGGAATCGGATCCGACGCTGGGAACTCAGATGAAGTCGGTTGGCGAAGTGATGGCCATTGGACGCACCTTCAAGGAAGCCTTCCTGAAGGGCCTGCGTTCTTTGGAGACCGGCAAGGTTCTGACTTCGGACAACATCGACAAGAGCCTGATCCGTCAGAAGCTCATTACTCCGAATTCGGAACGCATTCCGTACCTGCTTCAGGCGTTGATCGATGGCTCGACGATTCAGGAACTGGTCGACCTGACGCGCATTGACCCGTGGTTCCTTCATGAGATGAAGGAAATTGCGGACACCATCCACGAAATCTCGACGTTCAGTCTGGAAACGCTGCCGAAGGAACTGTTGCGCGAAGCAAAGCGTTCCGGATTTTCCGACACGAGGCTGGCCCGCCTCCTGCGCGTGACGCCTGCTCAGATATCGGCCCTGCGGTTGAAGGAAGGAATCGTTCCTGTCTATAAGCGTGTCGACACCTGTGCTGCGGAGTTTGAGTCGTACACGCCGTACCTCTATTCGACGTACGAAGACGAAGATGAAGCCGAGCCGACGAATCAGCGGAAAGTCATGATTCTGGGCAGTGGTCCGAATCGAATCGGCCAGGGCATCGAGTTCGACTACTGCTGTTGCCATGCATCGTTTGCGCTGAGGGAAGAAGGGTTCGAGACCATCATGGTCAACTGCAACCCCGAGACCGTGTCGACCGACTACGATACGTCGGACCGGTTGTATTTCGAACCGCTGACTCTCGAAGACGTCATTCACATCGTAAGAAAAGAGAAGCCATACGGAGTGATCGTGCAGTTCGGAGGACAGACGCCTCTCAATCTTGCGCTGGAACTGCAGCGGGACGGCGTGCCGATTATCGGAACTTCCCCCGAATCCATCGATCTTGCCGAAGACCGCAAACGATTTGGCGGACTTCTGAACAAGCTGAATATCCCGCAGCCAAACAACGGAAACGCCGTGACTCTCGACGAGGCGCGAATCGTTGCACGCAATATCGGATATCCCATACTCGTCCGCCCATCGTATGTACTGGGTGGACGCGCCATGGTCGTGGTTTACGACGAAGCCGGCCTCGACAACTATATGCACGCGGCTGTTTCGGTGTCGCGCGATCGTCCGGTGCTCATCGATAAATTCCTCGAGGATGCCTACGAAGTGGATGTCGATGCGCTCTGCGATGGGGAGCAGGTCGTCATCGGCGGCATCATGGAACACATTGAAGAGGCGGGTATCCACTCCGGAGACAGTTCCTGCGTTCTCCCGACCTACCAGCTCAGCGAAGAATTACGGAACACGATTCGGGAGTACACCGTGCAGCTTGCCCGCGCACTGAATGTCATCGGGTTGATGAACGTCCAGTATGCCGTTCACAATGGCAAAGTCTATGTGCTCGAAGTCAATCCGCGCGCATCGCGGACCGTGCCATATGTCAGCAAGGCAACGGGCGTGCCGCTGGCAAAGATTGCGGCCCGGCTCATGGTGGGGCGGAAATTGAAAGAGTTCAACCTTCCCTCGGAGTTGAAGGTAAACCAGTACTGTGTGAAGTCCCCTGTGTTTCCGTTTGCACGGTTTCCCGGTGTCGATACCATTCTCGGACCTGAAATGAAGTCGACGGGCGAAGTGATGGGCACCGACGATTCGTTCGGGAAGGCGTACGTAAAGGCGCAGATATCTGCCGGCTCGGTGCTGCCAAAGTCTGGCGTTGCGTTCATCAGCGTGAATCAGCACGACAAGCGAATGATCGCGAGGATTGCCGCTGATCTGGTGGAGATGGGATTTACGATCATTGCAACTCGCGGAACGGCGCAGGTGTTGCGAAATGCAGGAGTCGCCGTGGAGACCGTCTACAAAGTGAACGAAGGCCGTCCTCACATCGCAGACTACGTGAAGAGCGGAAAGGTCAACCTCATCATCAATACGCCTTTGGGCAAGGAATCGTTTTTCGATGAAAAATCGATTCGCAGGGCTGCCATAAACTATCGTATTCCGTGTATCACCACGATCGCCGGTGCCACCGCAGCCGTTTCCGGCATACGGTCATTGCAGACGGAGAGTCTTGGAGTCTGCTCGCTTCAGGAATACCTGGCACGGTAGCTCGTTTAACAATTGCCGACATTTATTCTCCCCTCATCTGGCCCTTCGGGCCATCTTCTCCCAGCGGGAGAAGAATTCATTTGCAGCGCTATCCCTCTCCCGCTGGGAGAGGGTGCACCATCAAGCGATGGGCGGCCGGGTGAGGGGAGAAACTCGATCTATTTCCTAAACACAGATCTCAAAGTTCAATTCCTGCGGATGCTAGACTACCTTCGCTTATGAACGTTCCACTGCTGGATCTAAAAGGTCAGTACGCCACGATTCGCGACGAAGTTCGGGAAGCGCTCGATCGCGTCATCGAGTCGCAGCACTTCATACTTGGTCCGGAGGTTGAAGCACTCGAGAAAGAGGTTGCCGAATACTCTCAGTGCAGGTTTGCAGTCGGACTCTCTTCCGGGACGGATGCATTGCTCGCCGCTCTGATGGCCTTCAATATCGGACCGGGCGATGAAGTCCTGACAACGTCGTATAGCTTTTTTGCCACAGCAGGTGTCATTGCCAGACTCGGAGCCACGCCGGTCTTCGTGGATATCGATCCGGAAACGTTCAATATCGATCCCGCATTGATTACCGGCGCAATCACCGCTCGAACACGCGCCATCATCCCGGTTCACCTTTACGGCCAGATGGCGGATATGGATGCGATTCTCGAGATCGGCAGGAAGCACGGTTTTCCGATTATTGAAGATGCCGCACAGGCGATCGGCGCCGAACGTAATGGCCGCCGGGCCGGCTCGCTTGGAGAAATGGGCTGCCTTAGCTTTTTCCCGTCAAAAAATCTCGGTGGATTTGGCGATGGCGGAATGGCGATCACCAACAGCGCAGAACTTGCGGACCGTTTGGTGATGTTGAGAAACCATGGATTCCGTACCCGATATCACAACGAGATTCTTGGCGGAAACTTCCGACTGGATGCGATACAGGCTGCGGTGTTGAGAGTGAAACTGAAGTACCTGGATCGATGGACTGAAGGCCGACAGCGCAATGCCGCTCTATATCGAGAGCTTATTCGTTTCGCGCAATTGCCAGTCGAACGTCCTGGCGGCCGACACATTTACAATCAGTTCGTTATTCGTTCGTCAAAGCGCGACGAACTGATAGCCCATCTCAAACAGAATGGAATCGCCTCCGAAGTTTACTATCCCCTTCCGCTGCATCTTCAGAAGTGCTTCTCAGATTTGGGATACCGAAAGGGGAGCCTGCCGGTGAGCGAGCAGGCTGCAGAGACAACGCTAGCGCTTCCAATTTACCCCGAACTAACGCCGGAAATGATCCGCCACGTCGCATCTGTTATCAATTCCCTGGGGTAAGGTCGACTGGAGTTCAGTGAGTGTCCCGATCACCTGCACGACAGAATTCAAAACTCGCTCTTTGGAAATGGATGTCGTTGCTTTTGGATCGAATGCCCTGTTGTAGAAGAACTCCCTCAGTCGCGGGGATATCACCTTCTCCAGAATTCCATAATCATAAATTTCCCAGGGACTCGTGCAGGTGAATAGCCCCACACACGGAATATTGCTACCCAATGCCAGGTGCATCGGTAAGCTATCGCCACTTACGAGACATCGGTGACCGAGAATATCCGACAGATGTTCCAGCAGAGTAGCGCGCCTGGGAAGAAAATTTACCGTTAATCCACGGCTCTCAAGCACAGACTTGAGCCATGAGTAGTGTTCCCACCTCTTCATTGGCCATGCGGGGCCTGCTTCCGATGCGATTGCTACGTCCCCGATTAAGCCTGAAGCCAACGCTGGCGGCAGCAAATACCTCTCTCCGACAAATTTCAATCCCAATCCCTCAAAGATCAGCTCCTGATATGACCTGCGATTTTGCAGCTTTAGTTCATTGGCTTTCTTCCTGCCATACACGCTGATCAGGCTCAAATTGAACCATGGGCTCGAATCTTCGGAGTATGCCAGCCGGCCATTGCTATCCACGTAAGAACCGAAAACGCGGCCTGTACGTACGGACTTCTGTATCGTGGCGGTTTCGAAATCATCCTCAAGATGGATTACCAGATCATATTTTCTACCGTCCAGAAGGGATCGCTGCTCCCAATTGATGACGCGAAGATCGACCCGCAGGTTCTCCAGATTTTCCAGCATCGCTTTGTTGCCCGAATATGTGACCCAGGTGACGCGTCCATCCAGGCGCCGGAGCAAAGGAGTGGTTCGAACCACGTCCCCGGTTGCTCCCAGCTTTACAAGTAGTGTCTCCATCTTCCTGATTCCTGCTAGTGGCTTTCCTCGATACGCAGATCGCGAGTGCGGTGCCTCGCGATCTTCAAGCATCTGAGGTTCCAGTGTTACGCGTCGATCGTTTGGGGTTGTCTGGCGGGCGAGTTGGCCACTAAGTGGAATGCACGTCACGTCGAGATTCTTTTGATACCACTTTCGTGCCCGCATCCGTCGGTCGATGGTTTGGCCCGCCGTATCTCGCGGCCCGGAAACCTGTTTGTGTGAGACTATCACTCCACTCAAAGCCGAAAAGGAGTGACAAATGGGTTTTCTCAACCTGTCTGATCCACCGAAAAAAATCGAGCGTATCGTCGACTACGATTCGCCGTCGCCCACACTGACTCTCGGCCAACGACTTGAGCGCGACCTCCGGGAAGCGCCTCCCTTCGGATGGAGCCGAGCATACCTTCTGTTGCTGATTGCCCTCATTCCATTACTGGTTGCACTGCTTCAGCCCCCGAAGAAGTACGACGTGCAGGAACGACTCGCCCACACGCTTTCCAGGCTGCCTGTTCAGGATCAGGCCAGAATTGGGACAGCATTTGAGTTGAACAAGCAGCCCCTGGAAGGGTTACTGATGTCGTTGCCCGACCATCGAATCGAGAATGCGCACCTGGCTCGCGACAGCTGGACGCACTGGATCTACGCGGCTGGGGCCGCGGGCTTATTCTTTGCGCTGCTGCTCCTGATGTTTCCGTCATCCAGAGCCCAACCGCTGGATCTATTGAGAATCGGTTTATTCACGGGCACGATCGGAACCCTGCTGCTTCTGTTATTCCAGTTTGCCGCTGCGTCGACACAGGGTGCATGGCCGATACCCAGGGGGATGCTGTCGCTGATGTTCGCTGCGGTCTTCTATGTATTGAAGTTTTTTGGCTACTTCTATTCTTCGGCCATCAATCCGTCCAGTGGCCTTGTGGCGAGTTGGGCGGGGTTCACACTGGGAGTGGGATACTGCGAAGAGACCTGCAAGCTGATGCCCCTCGTGCGGCACTTCCGATATAAGGCGACTCTGGATTGGCGCGGCGCCTGCATGTGGGGAATGGCGTCGGGCGTGGGATTTGGCATCACGGAAGGCATCTTCTACGCGTCGCGCTACAACGGGATCCAGACTGTCGAGATATATGCGGTTCGGTTCATCTCCTGTGTGGTGCTCCACGCAATGTGGACTGGCGCTGCGGCCATCACGCTGTACGAAAGACAGAATTCGGTACAGGAAGGTGACCCCGGATTCCTGGAACACCGCGGACGCCTCCTCCAGATCATTGCCATTCCAATGATTCTGCACGGCCTCTACGACACGTCTCTCAAGAGAGAGATGATCGGCCTGGCCCTTCTCGTTGCTCTGTTCAGCTTCGTCTGGATCGCCCTGAAGATAGAACGAATGCGACAGTTGGAAACTCGAACTCTCGCGAGTGCACCTGCCGTGTGACCGCCTCGTTCCCGAAGGAAGTGAGTGTTGCCTTTCGCGTAAAGGCTCCCGTCCGTGCCTCAATTTCCAGAATCAAGATACTTGTCCGGAACGGATAATTTTCTTTATGGTCGGACGCAATGAACGCGCCGCTTTTAGGCTTCCTGCTGACGCTTGCTGCAATTCAGAAGCCGGCAAGCTGCAATCACCACCCGAACTCGCGAAATCATCCCGGTTCACCTTTGCCGCCAGATGGCCGATATGGATGCGGTTCTCGAAGATTCTTCAATGCAACAAAAAATAGGCCGATCGTCGCGGACAGATACGCTACCCAGATGCCAACAAGTACGGTACCTGTGAGAAACGGCGGACGATTGACGGTAAGCCGCGTTAGCAGCTGGAAAATACCAATTCCCATTTTTTCAGGATGGAACGACTGTAAAGCGCCACTCACAGTATGTCGGATTAGCCCAACATAGTACGGAATCAGAATCCAATGGCTGGCGTAGACCTCCAGCAGGATGCTGCACGCCACGAGTCCGAGTATCAGGCCTCTTGAAAACCGAAATGCGGACAATCCGGCAATGATCAGTATTCCTTCCGGAACGATTACGGCGTAGATGTACCACCCTGCGGAAGCTCCAACACCTTCATTCAGGAAGTTCACCATCCCGTGATAAAGAAGCGAAAGCAGAAAGCCGCCCCACAGCAACACAAGGATCAGAAGCGATGGCAAAGAAATCGAATTCTTCAATTCAACTCGTCGGAATTGGCGCACCACGAGAATTACAATTCCGGCGATGATGAGCAGTACCCAGTAGTTGAATGTGTGGTACATCCAGCTTCGAAGCGAAAGAAAGCTCCAGTTTCCGACCCACGTGTGCGAATCCAGCAATGAGCGTACGAGCTGACTCCAGTGGACCTCTGATGTTCGTCGGATGATTTCAAGGTAAGACAGGTCTTCAGATGGTGCGCCGCCAACCCAGATGATGGCGCCGGCAAGCCGCAGGTTTCGAAGAAACCACCAGCCGCTGATGCCTGCTGCCAGGCAAAACGACGCGATCACCAGAAACGTGTTTTGGATTCTCTTCGAAGGGGTCTTCCATACGATTTCAAGTCCGACGACACCTACCGCCGGTATCGCAGCAAGCCCGTACGCTTTTGTCACGAGGAGCATGCCGAGGATCAACCCGGCGGGCAGGAAATATTTCCGATTGTCACGAAGTGCGATCAGGCAAAACCACGTCAGCAGTCCGTATTCCACCATGGCCAGCGTTTGATTTCCAACGCGAGACCCGTCAATGTAGATTCCGGGCATGGCGGCGATTACCGCGCAGACACCGACTGCAAGACGAGGATCCGGGAATACCTTCCTTGCCGTCACGAATGCGATGGGAATGATGGCTGAACCGATGAGAATGTTCAGCAATCGAAACAAGAACACTCGGGTTGGCAGCTCAAAGTCGCGAACCACGTGATACAGCGGTGCCATAAGCAGGTAATAGAGCGGCCCCTGGGTGCCTTCATAAAGGAAATTTTCTCGCTGCTCCGACAGCCCGCCGATCGGAATCGATTGAAATTCCTGTTCCCTCCTGGCGCGCTCCTCGGCCGGCAATTGCCAATAGGCATCATGAGTGACGTGAGGCGGCTCCCATTTCTTCAACGACCACGGCAGCGGAACGTTTGCGAGCGATTGCTCGATTTCTTTCGAAACCCGTGTTTCGGGGAGCGGCAGAGATTTGTAAGTGTCGAGATGCTGAATGAATGCGAAGTGAGCGTATTCGTCAAACCCTTCCCAGACGGGAAAAATCGCACAATAGAACAGTCCCTTGCATACGAAAATCAACCAGATTAGAAAAAGGGCTCTGTTACGGAACAGGTTCTGAAGTTGTCTCATTCTCCCGGGCGAGATTGTTCCACAGATATCGCAAATGCGGACTTGGATTCTTCTGCGACCTTACTTTTCTCCGGTTTCAATCCAGAGTTTTCGAGTACGCTAACCGTTGCCGTTCCATACCGGTTTCGGACCCTCTAACAACGAATGAAAGAGACGAAGTTTGTCATTTTAGGTGCAGGCCCCAGTGGGTTGACGTTCGCGCATGCACTGCTCGATGCCGGTGTTCACCAGGATAACGTCGTTGTGGTTGAGCAGCAGAATATTGCCGGAGGACTTTGCCGTTCTGAAATCGTCGATGGCGCTCCAGTGGATATCGGTGGCGGCCACTTCCTGGACGTCAATCGCAAAGAGGTTCTGGATTTTATTTTTCGATTCATGCCGCGGCACGAATGGAACACTTTTGAACGAGTCTCCAGTATCCGAATTCGCGGTATGGAAGTGGATTATCCTCTTGAAGCCAACCTCTGGCAGTTTCCAAACGAAGTTCAGGCAGATTATCTCGAATCGATAGCACGGGCGGGTTGTGTCCGCGGAGAGGCGATGCCGGAATCGTTTGCGGCGTGGATCATTTGGAAGCTTGGTGACCGCATTGCCCAGGAATACATGCTGCCTTATAACCGTAAGATCTGGTCCATGGACCCCGGGCGGCTGGGCACCTACTGGCTATCCAAACTTCCCTCCGTTTCCTTTCGCGAAATTCTACTGAGTTGTCTGGAGAACAAGCCGACGGGAACGATGCCGGCGCATCGGACATTTCTATATCCAAAACGTTTTGGATACGGAGAAGTGTGGAAGAGGATGGGCGTGGCTCTCGGAGAATCTTTGGTGCCGAATTGTTCAGTACAAAAAATCGATCTGGCAACGCGTACCATCAATGATCGATGGCAGGCTCAGACAATCATTTCCACCATTCCCTGGACTCATTGGACAAAGTGCTGCGCCCTTCCTGAAGACATCCAATCGGCGGTCTGCAACCTGACGAACGTTTCCATTGACGTCGACTACCATCCGGAAACTCTCGCGAGTTCTGCTCACTGGATCTATGAGCCGGATGAATCCATCCCCCACCATCGTCTTCTACTGCGTTCCAATTTCGTTCCCGGTGCACCTGGCCACTGGACAGAAACGAATGCCAGTCGATCTCCGGCGACGAAAGAAGTGCGTTTCCATAATGAATATGCCTACCCCGTGAACACCCTTGGCAAGCCGGAAGCGGTAGCCAGGATTCTCGAGTGGGGACGTCTCAACGGTGTGTTTGGTCTTGGCCGCTGGGGACGATGGGAGCATATGAATTCGGATATCGCTGTGGCTGAAGCGCTACAACTTGCAGGCGAATTGAAAAACGATCTGGTGGCATGAAGATTTCACTTTGCCTGATTGTTTGGAATGAACTCCAGGGTTGCAAGACCGACGTTCCTCATCTGCCCCGCACTCATTTCGATGAGATCTTTGCCATAGATGGCGGAAGTACCGATGGCACCGTTGAATATCTGGAAAGCCAGGGGATCGCGGTTCATCGTCAACGCAAGCGGGAACTGAACGGCGCTTATGTGCACGCGAATGCGATTGCCAACGGTGATGCGGTGGTGGTGTTCTTTCCCAAGGGAACGCTGCGTATTTCCGATTTGCTGCAGTTCCGCCCGCTGCTGGAGAAGGGAAGCGAGCTTGTCATCGCAAGCAGGCAACTCAGTGGTTCGGTCAATGAGGACGACACGCAGTTCTGGCGGCCGCGCAAGTGGGCTGTGCTCGGGCTTGCGGCCACAGCTTCACTGATCTGGCGCCGTGAAGGTGCCTGGGTACGAGACATATTACATGGAGTTAAAGGCTGGAGACGTTCTGCTTTCGATCGGATGAAGGTGTTGGATACCGGCCTTTCGATCGATCTGGAAATGGTGGTTCGCGCATACAAGTTGCGAATACCACGGATGGAATTTCCAACAATGGAGGTTTCGCGCGCCTACGGCGGCACGCATTTCAAATTCTGGCCGACCGGTAAGAAGTTACTGCGTTACATCTGGTTTGAGCTCCGCAGGCTGGACTGAGTTATAGGCCCGCGCCGCTTTATGTCTCCTATGCATCTGTCTTTTTGCTCTGGCACAGCAGCTGACGGGCTATATATTTTCTTCATGCCTCAACAACTTTTGCTGGAAGTGATTCGACAAGCCGAGCAGTCTGGTCCGGCCATCCAGGCCGCGGCATTTGTGCACTGCGCGCGTGTGATGGCAAAGTTCGACAAGCCGGCCGCCGAGCAACTGCTCGAACGCGGGATCTCATTGGCGCTATCGCTACATTCCGATGAACGGTCCCTGCTTCTCGAGGCGTTCCCTCCAATCGTGGCGGGAGTAAATCCAAACCGAGCCGTGAATCTCTTTACGTCGCTCGAAAATGCGCAGTGGGGCTCCGACATGCTCTTCTTCGCAATGCTGGATCACGGCCACATCGCCGAAGCAGTCGAGAATCTTACCAGCTCCAGGTTCGGCGCCGCTTTTCCTTATTCCGCCCTGCTGAACGCCATGGCGGATTGCCGTGAAAACCACGACGCACAACGAACGATGTTGCGGTCCGCAATGAAAGCCATCGAGAATGATCCGAGTGGAACCCAGGGTTTCGGAGGCCACTCCTTCCTTCAGGTATTCAATCTCTACTGGATGCTCCTGCCAAAGGAAGAGGCGAAAACGTTCCTCCGCGCTCTCGTCCAGCGAATGCTTGATGAGCAAGATGAAGATGGCAGCTCGCGCTTTGGCGGCCTCGCAAGCGAAGTGCGATTCACTTCGATGCAGCAGCAAAAGTTGTTTGAAGTCTTTGGCCCGTTGCGGAACCTCGATCTCCCATTTGCGGAGTCCCTGCTGAAGACACATAGGGAGTTGGCGAAAGCCGTCGAAATCTTTCCTTATGGCTTTTCCGAATGGAGTTCCTCCATGCAACCCCCAGCCCCCGCACCGCGCATGAAAGATCGCCTTCCCGCAGAATCGATGGAGTGGGACTTCGTTAACGCGCGCTGGATGCCTGTCGCCGAATGGATGAAGACGAGCTGGGAAGAAGCGTTCTCCCAGGCGATGGTCCTGCTCGATGTCGACACAAAGCCGCGCCATCCGAATACGCACCCACACGAAGTGTGGCCATCGACACAGGAGTTTCGCGTGCTGATGTACAAGGCCGGACGCTACGAAGGCCGGGATGCCGTGGCACGCGCCGACCGCATCCCGCATCCCGATGTACGGCTCCTGGCCAAAATCGAACTGATTGCAGGAATAGTGGGACTCCCTCAACTGGGAGGAATGTCCCGGCCCCCGGGGCCGATCGAGGATTCGCCCGGGATGCAGATCGCAAAGGCTTCGCAGGCATTCACAAACTTGAATCTCGCGGCGTTGCCGATTCGCTGGGAGGGGAAAGGGCCTGCACGAGAAGTTCAGATTGAATTCATGGCATGGGACGGGGATCGTTCACAGTGGGGATCACCACTGCGTCGGGAGACCTCACTGTTCCGGCGCGACGGGCAACTCGAAAAATCTCGCGGCACGTTGTGGGATCTGGCCTGTCATTACGACGACAATGGCCGCCTTGTTTCGATTGAAGCCTCCGGAGAGGAGAAGCCTGGCCATTTCCAGTGCGAGTATGACGATAACGCACGCCTGGTCCGAGTCGAGAAGATTCAAGAGGACAAGCACGCGGAGTCCAGCGACCCTTTCCCGCCAACATCGCAATGGGGTGGATATTCGACATCGTTCGTCCTAAGTGTGAGCACTTCCGCGGGATTTCGAATCGATAGCGCAACCGGAGTCAATATCGAGTACAACAGCAATGGGCAACCAGTAGCGCTCTCCTACATGCGCGACGGAAACCTTCTTTGCCAAAGTACGCGAGAATGGGATGCGAACGGACGTCTCGTCAGTGAAACCAATCGGCCTTACTTGCCGGAGGCGGATTTCGACCCACCCTCAACGGAGTTGCGCTACGAATATGATTCACGCGGCCGGTGCACCACAATGCGGACCCACTGTGGGGCAGTGGAACTCTTCATATTGCCGGACTCAACGTTTCTCTATGACGACCACGACAACACGATCGAATCGAATTCCGGCGAACAGCATCATCGCTTCGAGTATGTCTACGATCCTCAGGGCAACTGGACCGAGCGCGTCACATGGAATTGGGATAAGGCAAAGGCGGAGTACGTCGAAGTCAGCATCGAACGCCGACGCATCGAGTATTTCTCATAGATGAAGTTTCAAATCCGGCCCGTCATTTGACGGATTTGCGAATCGTCCCCAGGCGCACCATCAGAGAAACACTCGCATCCCAGCGATGCGACCAGTACGCTGGGACATCGCAATGGTTGCAGGGAGCGAATTGCGCCGGGATGTATGTCATCAGGTTGGAGACTTCCAGGCGAATCGCGATCTGCGGATGTGGAACGATTTCCGCACCGCCACCGAGTCTCAATGCAAACCAGCTTTCATGAGGCGGGAGAGCAAACGAATACGGTGTAGAGGAGTCAAGGTGAAAGCTGTATCGTGTGACTCCCATACCCGAAAGACCAAACGGATTGATCCACCGGACACTTTGCGGCCGCCAGGTGGTCTTGAGATTCGCAGTCAACTGGTCATCGGATTCGAAGAATGTGGATGTGTCATCATACTGCGATGACCTGGAGGTATGTGCGTACTGCACTTCGGCTCCAAATATCCTGGAGAAGTTCAGGACTCCTCTGCCGCCGATGCCAAAGTAGCTGTTGCTGTCGTCAGCATTGAACTTGTGCAGAGATATCGTTGGGCCGACTTCCCACCGAGGCACCTCCTGTGCAAACGCTGTGGTGCTTCCGAAAATCAGCACAACAAAGGCGAGAAACAGTGTTGCGGAAGTATCAGCGGTTCGCATCGCTTACGTTTCGGCCACCATCAATTCCGACTCGGATGAAAATTGAGGATTGAACATTGACCATTTCCCAGTTCATGGATTTCTAGTACCAGACCGCCTTCGTATTTTCTCGGACAATGAGTTCAATCAGGTGTGCCATGGAGCCCGACTGCAGTCCCGGTGCGCACTCCTCCATGGAGATGCCGCGCTTCTGCAATGAGAAGTCATCGGCGAGCACGGTGACACCCGATTCAACGACGGCGGGTACCTGTGACCGTGCGGCTTGCTTCCGTGCGCCAAGAACTCCGTTCTCCACCAGAAACACCGTAACGGTGTGTCCCTTCTTCTTCAGGGCAACCGCTGTTTCCGAGACGAAGTTCGTGTCGGCGGAATCGAATGGATCCCTCGATTCGATAAAGACGTAGTTGGACAAGTGGCCCCCTTTTTGAGTTGAGCGATAAAGGGTAGCACAGCAGACGACGTCGAACACATCATCTCAGGAGCGTCAATTTACGGTGGTGAAGGTGCTTCATTTCATAGAGCGCACGGTCCGCCTCTCGAATGAGTTCTTCGGCAGTTCGTCCGCTGTGAGGCCAGACAGAGTAACCGATGCTGACCGAAAGCTCCGGCAGTTCTCCATCGTTTGCCAGGCGCTCCGACAACCGGTCCGTAATTGCACGGGCAAATTCAATTCCACACTCCGGCAGTATCACCGCAAACTCATCACCACCATAGCGCGCCGGCGTATCGATGCTGCGGCAGTGGACCTGCAGAACGTTTGCCAGACGGCATAGTGCGCGGTTGCCGACGGGATGTCCGTAAATATCGTTGATCCGTTTCAGTCCATCCAAATCCATGAGAGCGAATACAAAGGTTCGTTTCGTTCGCTCCGCACGCCGGATCTCCATTTCGAGAGTGTCGATCAGTTTGCGGTAATTCCCCAGGCCGGTCAGCCGATCCATTCCGGCAAGTATTCGGGCATCATTTTCAGCGCGTCGGCGCTCTGCAACTTCGGAGGCAAGGCCCATCGTCATCACGGCTCCGACGCCGAGGAACGCCTGAAGCAAAAGCAGCGATTCATTCTTTGGAAGTTGGGCGAACGGGCCGAGCCCGTGTAGTGTTCCCCAGATCGCCGGGGCCGCGAGTACGAGCGTTGCCAGCGCGGCTTCGCGTTGACCGAATCGCGATGCGGCCCAGATCAGGAAAGGCACACAAAGGAATTCCAGAGGGTAGTTACCCGTTCCAGGGCTCAGAGCTCCTCCGAACACGATCAGACCAATGCCCACGAGACAAACAAGGAGCACTGACGCTTCGACGACAGCCGACAGTCGCCATCGGACAAACGGATTGGAATTCCACAACAGCAACACCGGCGTGACAACAATGACGCTGACCGCGTCGCCAAGCCACCAGGTTTGCCAGATGTGCAGTGCGTCCTGCGGATCGGCAGACCCGCCCCACACCAGAGTCCAGACGCCGATCGTCGCGGCGATGGCGCTTACCATTCCGCCCAGGATTGCAAGCTTGAATATGTCCTGCGAGCGCTTCATAGCGTTCCGGCCTCCCGCAAAGCGGAAGACAAGGAATGCTCCGGTCAAAGCTTCAAGGGTATTTCCCGTTGCAATGGCAAGCGATGTCGTGACGGTGCCGGCTGTGGTGAGGTGGACGAGAAACGCGCCAAGAAGAATCCCAGGCCATACGCGATAGCCAAAAATCAGGAGTGCCGCCAACCCAATACCCAATGACGGCGAAACGGCTGTTGCACTGGGATGTACGAAGGCAAGCGTAAGACCGAATTTGCCACCGATAAAATAGACCGCCGTCAGAATGAAAATCCGTACCAGGCGCCGATTGAAGTCATTCAAGATTGAACCCCCAGGGTCCGAATCCGAAGTATTCAGGATTCACAATCGGTCACGATCCTTCGGTGACCGGGTCTTCCTAACACGCCTTGCTTGATTTCGCTCTTGCGACAATGCTTGGAGAAAGAATAAGCCATAGGCATGTATTTGGTGCCATTGGAAAATCGCCAATGGATTCATTTCGTCTCCGCTGGCCCCTTTTAAGTCAGCCTGTCCGCATTGACAGGTTCTTTCGTGTGCGGTGGCCGTGTACGATTCCTGCGGAACCGCCCGTCGGCAAGGCAGGGAAAATCAAAATTTCCGGAATGACAGGAGAAGCAAATTGACCGCAAGACGAATTATTTCCGTCGTGCTGACTGGCACCATGGCCATCGGTACCGCGTTCCAGTCGGGAAGTCTTCCCGCAATGGCGCAGACTGCTGCAAATGCGAACGACCAGGCGTTGGATAAATTGATGGGTCCCATCGCTCTTTATCCCGACCCGCTGCTGGCACAGGTGCTGGCCTGCGCATCCAGCCCCGAGCAGGTGACCGATGTGGACACCTGGCTGAAAATGCAGGCAAAGGAACTGCAGGGATCGAAGCTTCAGGAAGCGGCGACGGCGAAGGGGTTCGATGCCAGTTTCGCAGCTATTGTGCTTTTCCCGGATGTCCTCGATACCCTGGCGAAAAACCTCCCGTGGACGACGGAAGTCGGCAAAGCTTTCGTCAGCGATCAGAAGGCGGTTCTGGCGTCGGTGCAACGATTGCGCAAACAGGCGCAAACGGTCGGAAATCTGAAAACCACGCCACAGCAGGAAGTAAAGGTCGAAACACAGGATGGCCAGCAGACGATCGTCATTCAACCTGCGAATCCGCAGATCGTCTACGTTCCGGTTTATAACACCCAGGTCGTCTACACCACAGCACCAGCGCCAGCGCCTGCCGAGAAGGACGACAGTGATGTTGCGGCCGCGGCGATACTGGGTTTCATGGCCGGCATCGCTATTGGAGTCGCCGCGAGCGATCCCTACCCTTATGGATGGGGCGCCTGGGGCGTGGGCTGGCACTCGAGCACCGTCATCGTGACCGGAGGTGCATGGCGCATTCCTCCCGGCGGACGCTACGGCTATGCCCGCCCCGTGCCGTACGGCAGCTACCGTGCCCCGACCAATATCAACGCGCCGACGCGGAATGTGACCAACAATGTGAACATTAACGTGGATAATTCCAGAACCAACAACAATGTGAACAATTCCAGGAATAACAGCGCAACGGCGAGGCCTTCGACACAGCCCGCGACACGACCGTCCACGCAGCCGGCCGCGCGACCCTCGACCCAGCCGTCAACACAGCCATCGACGCAGAATCGGACAGCAGCTCCAAAGGCTTCCACCACTCCCAGCACTCGAGGGTACAGCAGCCCGTCGGTGTCCCCGTCTTCACGTACCGGCACGAGTTCCAGCGGACTATCCGGATATCAGAACCGAAGCTCCGCCGGTGCCGCGAGTTCGCGCGGCGCGCGAAGCGCCGGTGGTGGCGGACGACGGCGATGAGGAAGGCAACGAACATGAAATCCATCTATCGCACATTCAGTTTGATTGTGGCCCTGGGTCTTGTCTTTGCCTGTGCAAAGAAGGAACCCGCCCCAGCGCAAATGACATTCACGTCTCCGGAAGATGCCGTTGTTGCTCTTGTGGACGCGCTGAAAGCGAACGATACCGCCCAACTCACCAAAATTCTCGGACCGGACGGCAGGAAGATACTTTCCTCCGGCGACGATGTGGCCGACAAACAGGCGCGTGAGGTATTCCTGACCGCATACGCCGAAAAAGCGCAGCTGAGCAATGAAGGCGATCACACCACTCTCAGTATTGGAGCAGAAGAATGGCCAGTCCCCATTCCCCTCGTCAAGCAGGGAAGCGACTGGCGCTTCGATACCGCAGCCGGGATGCAGGAAGTCCTGTTCCGCCGCATCGGAAACAACGAACTCACCACCATGCAGCTGTGCAAAGCCTATGTGGATGCTCAAAAGGAATACGCGTCCAAAGGTCACGACGGAAAGGCCAAAGGCACCTATGCCCAGAAGTTCACCAGCTCCGCCGGTAAGCACGATGGACTGTTCTGGAAGTCCGACGACCCCAACGACAACAGTCCCTTCGGCGATCTCGCGGCTCAGGCAGCAAGTGACGGATACTCGAAGCCCGACGACAAACCGATTCCATTTTACGGCTATTACTTTCGCATCCTCACGGGACGTGGCGCTTCAGCGCCAGGAGGAGCACTCAGCTATCTGGAAAACGGTGAATTGCGTAAGGGTTTTGCAATGCTTGCGTATCCCGCAGAATACAAAAACAGCGGCGTGATGACCTTTATCATCGACGACAAGGGAACGACGTATCAGAAAGATCTCGGTGCAGAAACTGCGAAGGCTGCGGCGGAGATCAACGTTTTCGATCCGGATTCCAGCTGGGAGAAAGCCGATTCGGAGTAGCGGCGAAATCGCCGTTCAAATTGGAGAATGTTTTGGGCTGAATCCCTCTCCTGAAGGGAGAGGGTGCCGCGAAGCGGCGGGTGAGGGGTGAAGAGAAGCATCTGTTCACCCCTCACCCGGCCCTTCGGGCCACCCTCTCCCTTCAGGAGAGGGATTCGCAAAACGCATACCTCCGATCATCCACACCTCCGGTATACTTCCGCACCCGCTGTTAAGCGGTCCGAGCCTTGTGATGAGAACCGAATTGAATGATTGAGTCATGGAAAAAGTACGGCATCTGCCGCTTTGCGGTATTTGTCGTCGCATTGTTCGCCGTTTGTTTTCCGAAATCGATTGCCGCACAGACTCCCGAAGGACACGAGCTTTACCTTTCCTGGGGTTACAACACAGAGACCTACAGGCCGGTCGAACTTCGCATGGCTCAGCCCGCGTTGGGAAATGACTTCACCCTGCATGCCGTGGATTATCACGACAGCAAAGGCTGGAGCACCGGCCTGCTGTCGCACTCCGTAACCGGCCCACAATACAATTTTCAATTCGGTTACTTCTTCAGGAAGAACACCGCCTTCGAGGTGAACTTCGTTCATGCCAAGGCCATCGTGACACAGGATCAAACGGTGCACATGACCGGGACTCTTTCAGGTCAGCCTGTCGACCAGAACGTTGTTTTGTCCGAGTCTGTCCTTGTCTACAAGTTGAACAATGGCGCGAATTTCGCCCTGTTCAACGTTGTTCAGCGATTTCGACTTCTCCGGCAGCCCGGCCAGACCGGCAGCATTTCGATTCTGGCGAAGGCCGGGATGGGATTCGTCGCACCGCACACGGAGAACACGGTGTTCGGGGAACCGAACGACAAAGGGTTTCAATTCAGCGGCCCGGACCTCGGAGTCGAACTCGCTGTTCGCCTGCATCTTTTCCGCGCGATCTATACCGAGTTTTGCGAGAAAGGTGTCTACGCCCGCTACCGCGATGTCAACATCAGCCAGGGACATGCCCAGCAGGAACTGTGGGCTCACGTTACTGCGTTGAGTTTTGGCGCCAGCTTCCATATCGGCAAGAAAAAATAGACAACTTCCTCAAGGGACACCTCAAAACACCCCCGACTCGGCTCTGGCAGTCGAGGTGCATTCATTATTGTTGGTGATGTTGAGTGCATCAGAAAACGCATGACTTAGGCGATTGCGGACCTGGGAACTTTAACGGAAAACCTATAAAGCAGGGAATATTTCCCTGATTCGCTAATCAGCGTAGACTGACAGGGGGTTATATGAGAGCAGAGGCGACCATGTCGGAAAAGAAAACAAGTGTCCTGATAGTGGATGATGATCCTGCCATGCAGGAAGTTCTTACCATTCTCATGGATGAGTGGGGGTTCTGTTCACGGATAGCCGGCAACGGCGTGGAAGGAGCCGAAATCGCGGATTCCTGGAACCCCGATATCGTCATTTCGGATGTTGTGATGCCCGACTGTTCGGGCCTGGAGTTGCTTCGTAACCTGAAGAAAGGAAATCCCAATCGGCCTGTCATATTGATCACCGCGGCAGCCAGTATCGACGCGGCCGTGGAGGCAATGAAAGAAGGTGCTCAGGATTTCCTGACAAAACCTCTCGACTATTCGAAGCTGCGTGCTTTGCTCCAGGAGGCCGAGCGCGATCTGGAGTTGCGTGAGAAGGCGACGCGGCTGACTTCGCGGTTGAAGAAGGGCAGTGGATTTGGAGAGTTTGTCGGTCAGGGCAAGGGCATGCGCGAGGTTTACGAACTCATCGAGAACGTTGCCAACAGCGATGCTTCCGCGATCATCACAGGCGAAAGTGGTACGGGCAAGGAGCTTGCTGCAAAAACCATTCATCAATTGAGTGCGCGCTGCAAAGGACCTTTTGTCGCAATCAATGCGGCGGCCATTCCGGAAAGCCTGATCGAAAGCGAAGTGTTCGGTCATGAAAAGGGCTCGTTCACGGGAGCCATTGCCACACGTGCCGGCTGCTTTGAGCTGGCGAATACGGGAACGCTGTTCCTGGATGAAATTGCGGAAATGCCTCTTTTGCTTCAGCCAAAACTTCTGCGAGTTCTGGAAGACGGCAAGGTGCGTCGCCTGGGGGGAGACCGGGAGTTGTCGTTCAATGTTCGGGTGATTGCGGCGACAAATCGTGACCCCAGGGCTGCAATACAGGACGGCCGTCTTCGCGAGGACCTTTACTACCGGCTGAACGTATTTACAATATTCCTCCCATCGCTGCGCGATCGCCGCGACGACATTCCGCTGATTGCCCAGCATTTCATTACCGAATTCAACAACAAGCATCACCGGGGAGTTGAAGCCCTTCGCGATGAAGCCATGGAACTGCTCAATACGTATTCCTGGCCTGGCAATGTTCGTGAAATGCGCAATGTCATTGAAAGGGCTGTCATACTTTCCAGGGGGAACTGGATCGAGCCCAGCCATCTCCCTCCCTACATTCGTGAAAAGGACCCGGCCTCCTCGACCAGAGTGGTGCTTACCAAAGGCATGACGATGGCGGATGCTGAAAGGGAACTTATCATTCGAACGCTTGAACAGTCCGGCAACAATAAGGCAGAAGCCGCGCGGCGTTTGAGCGTGGACGTGAAGACAATCCGAAATAAAATGAAGGCATACCGCATTGAGTAGCGATTGAGCATTGAATGAAAGTTTCGACCCGGATCATTGCCGGTTACGTCATTTTGATCTTACTGACCGTCGCCGCACTGGCCTATCAGGTATACACGATCCGGGAGCTGAAGCTGATCAACGACAATCTGTCTCAGGTGAATGTTGAAAACTCCCTCAAGAGTCTTCAGCTTCAGTACGATGAGTTACTGATTGAAGAGTGGGCCCAGAAGTACTACGGAACGGGCGACAAGGACTACAAGGATCTCTTCGACGACGCCGGCAACGATCTCGAAATGGATCTGATGGGTCTTCAACCAACGGTAAACACCGAGGCGGAACGCGAGGCCATACGGAAGGTCTTCCATTCGTGGAAAGCGGTACAGGAGATCATCGGCGCTGAACGGAAGCAACGCATTGACACGGAAGTCACAGTGCAGCTCACGAATCAGCTCGAGGCGCTCCGCGCCGAAACGGTCACTCTTTCTGGATTATCAAAGACTGCAATTCTGAATGCCGCCAGCCTTTCTGCAAAAACGGCTTCCGGCGCCGGTAAGATATCCGTGTATGCCGCGGTCGGCGCAATTCTGCTGACCATCCTGGTGTCGGTGCCGATCGTCTGGTCCATTACCTCGCGGCTGCGGGAGCTTGGCACAGCGACCCGAGAGGTCGCGGCTGGACAATTTGAGCACCGCATGGCGGCAGGCGGCAGCGACGAGTTTGCGAGCCTGGCAGGGGACTTCAACACCATGGCCCAACGGCTGGGCGAACTCGACCAGATGAAAAAGGACTTTGTTTCTCACGTTTCGCATGACCTTAAAGGACCATTGGCATCGACGCGGGAAACCGTGCATATTCTGCTGGAAGAAATACCAGGACCGCTCAACGAGAAGCAGCGCCGGCTCCTGGCCTTGTGTTTGAAGAGCTCCGAGCGGCTCTCCGGGATGATCGGAAATTTGCTGGACGTGTCGCGCATGGAAGCCGGTATGATGGACTACAAAATTGAGTCCTTTGACCTGGTTCCCCTCGCCCGCGGCGCTGCTTCGGAGCTTGAGGGATTGGCCCGTGAAAAGAAGCTGGACATTGTCGTCGAATCGGCCGTGCCGGAGATTCGTATCGACGGCGACCAGGGTCGGATCACCCAGGTCATCAGCAATCTTCTGGAAAATGCGATAAAATTCTCTCCGGCGTCCGGTCGGGCCCTTGTTCGAATAGAAGCAAAAGGCGAGTATGCAGTACTGTCCGTTTGGGACCGAGGCCCTGGAGTTCCGATTCTGTCTCGGACCAGAATTTTCGATCGGTTTCATCAGGTGAATCCGGGCAGGAAGATTGCCGGTCAGGGCGTAGGGCTCGGGCTCGCGATCTGCCGGACGATCGTCGAAGCTCATGGCGGCACCATCTGGGTCGAGGGCAATCCCGGCGGTGGAAGTGTTTTCTATATGCAGATCAAATCATCCGAGCGGATCAAGGCGTGAATCGAAACAGACTGTGGGTTCTTTTATTCGTGATTGTTGCCGTGGGTTGCCATCGGCATCCGAAAAACGTCGCGACGCCTTCTCTTGTCCCGCCCGTAGCGGCTTCCGCCCCGCTCTCCCCGTCGTTGGTGGAAGCAGAATCCGCGTTTCGAAGAGGAGATTTTCTGAGTTCCGCCATTGCATTCGAATCCTTTTTTGAGTCCGGGTCGACTTCGAACGAAATGGATCGCCTGCGATTCCATTTTGGTGTCGCGCAGTCGCTCAGTGGTATTGCATCGCTTGAGGCAGCCAGCACGGACACATTCAAGGACCTGATACGCGAGTATCCGGAAAGTGCGTTTGCTCCGCCTGCGAAAATGGCGCTTTCGCTCAAAGACGACATTGTTCGCTTACAGGCCGATAAGGTTTCACAGGAAGGCAAGATCCGCGAATTGGCGGCGCTGGTTCCTCCAGCGCCGCCAATACTGCCTCTGGCCCTCGCAGAAGCCGAGTCCGCATGGGAAGCCGCGGACTATGCGACGGCTGCCAAAGCATATGAAGTCTATCTTCAATCCAAGCCCAAGACGGCGGATATGGACCGGATTCTGCTTCGCTTTGGCGTTTCTCAGGCCTTGAGCGGAGTGTTGGCTCGGGAGAAAGCCAGCAATGACACCTTCAATCAATTGATCAAGGAATATCCAAAGAGTCCTTATGCGTTGTCTGCGGGACGCGTGATCGCCATGCAAGCCGAACGTCAGCGCCTTCAGAAGGTCGATCAAACAGCGAAAGACGAAGAAATACAAAAGCTGAAAGACGAACTCAACAACATCAAGAAGGTTGATTCGCAGCGCCGCCGCAATCCCTGACCGTCAGAACGTATATCCAATACCGAATTTGAATTCGGGGCTGTCCATCAGTCCAACCTTGATCTCAGAAAAAATCCCCTTCGCTTTTCGGATACCGGCCAGGAAGTTGAACCCCGGGCCCACGTCTGTGTTGTTGTCTACAGGTGCGTCATTGTGGAACGTGTTGATCATCAAGGCTGGCCCGCCCCCAAAATAAGCGCTCCATGGGCTCTTATGAATATCCACGAGATAAATAAACTCGCCATTGATTCCCACAACGGTCTGGCTGTTGCCAACTCCCAGTTCGGCACCTGGCCGGAACCAGAAATTTTTGGCAACCTTGGCAGCCATGAAATTCACGCCGAAGTAGAACTGATCCGGATTGGCGCTCACTCCAGCCACGACTCCAACGCCGCCCTGCTCGGTACTTTGTGCGGTACTTTGTGCCATTGCCGGCGACGCCAGGGCCGCCAGTATCAGAAGCAGCAAACAGAGTCGCACGGGCCATCGGTAGTTGAGCATCGAGAAAAACCTCCTGAAAGTTTGAATTTGAATGTTGGCGCTGCCGTACCTGAAAAAAGCGCGGTCCCATCCTAGCTCGGGATGGGACCGCGCTTCCAGTAGGTTTACTCCGATGTTACTTCGAAGCTACTGTTCCAGTAGTGTTCGGAGCGAGAACCCGGACGACGGTGGCACGATTCTGCTCCCGTCCTTCCTTTGTCTTGTTATCAGCGACGGGCTTCTCCTTGCCCAGGCTCAGCTGATAAATTCTCTGGATCGGCACGTCAGAATTTATGACCAGATAGCGCAACACTGCGTCCAGCCGCTGCTGGCCCAGCTTGATGTTGTAATCCGCGTCTCCGGTGGAATCTGTCCGTCCTTCCAGAACAATGACGGCGTTGGGGTCCTGTTTGACCTTCTGCGCCAGGGTGTCGAGCGCCGCGTGGAACTCCGGTTGAAGCTTCGCACTATTAAATGCGAAGAGTACCGAATTCTCCGCGGATACGGAGTAGTTGTTTCGATTCTCGAACTGAGACGACAAACCCTCCACACGCTTGGTGGTTTCTCCAATGGCCGTTCGCGCGCCTTCCGCTGCGGTCATCGCTCCGGCGGCCTTGGTGTCGACCGTGCGAATTTCAGTCCTTGCGGTTTGAAGCTGGGTCGTCGTGTCATTGATCTTCGTCGCATTGGCGGCGATCTGTGTGGTGTTTTCCTTTGTTACTTTTGCGTTTTCTCCCACCTGATCCGAAAGCTCGGCAACGTTGGTTTCCACGCGCTTCACATCGGTATCATGTTTCGACGCCAGTTGATCGCTGGATGCCTGAACCTGATTGCGAACATAACCTTTCGATGCGCATCCCCCTGCAAATGCCAGGACGATAGCCGCTGCCGACAATTTTGAAACTACGGAATATCTCATCACCTTGCACCTCCCCTTCGCCAGTTACATGGCATTCGGAATTCCATAGTTGAAATTGCTGCTAAACAGCGCGGAATCAGTCCCCAGACTCTTTCAACTTGGTGTTTTCGACGGGATAATGCCGAAACGTACGGGGAAGATTTCCTTGTTTTGAGTATCCGGTACCACCGTTCTGGCCTGTGCCCATCCCTCCCCCGCGTGCTATCGTCACCCGTCATGCCATTCGGTGATTTGCAAAGTTTCGTTCAAATTCTCGAAAGCCGCGGCCAGCTGAAACGTGTGCGCGCGGAGGTGGATCCCATCCTCGAAGCCGGCGAAATTGCACAGAGGGTTGTTGCCGAAGGAGGGCCCGCGCTCCTTTTCGAGCACCCTCGTGGTGCGGACAAACCGCTGGTCATGAATCTGTTCGGAAGCATGGAACGCATTCGAATGGCACTGGGACGGGACCCGGGCGAGATTGGAAGGGAACTGCTGCAGACAGTGCAGCGCTTGAATCCCCCGACACTCTCCGCGGCATGGCAAGGGCGCCATGTCTTCCGCCGCCTTTTGAACATGCGTCCATCCAGGACTTCTCATGCAATCAGCCAGGAAGTTGTCGAAGCGCCGGATCTGTCGCGACTGCCAATTATTCAGTGCTGGCCGGGAGATGCGGGCCGCTTTATTACATGGGGAATGGTCATCACCCACCATCCGAAGACGGGTCGCCGAAACCTTGGCCTGTACCGGCTGCAAATGTTTGGCAACACCCAGACGGGCATGCACTGGCAAAGCATGAAGGGCGGCAGGGGACACTTTTGGGAAGCGGAGCGCACAGGAAGTGACCTCGAAGTGGCCGTCGTCATCGGCGCCGACCCGATTTTAATGATGTCGTCGATACTGCCGTTGCCGGAAGACGTCGATGAAATCGGATTTGCCGGATTCCTCCGCGGAAAAAGCGTACTGATGGTGCGCGCGAAGACGCTGAACATGATGGTCCCGGCATATGCGGAAATCATTTTGGAAGGAACCGTGCCGGCCGGGGTGCGTCGAATGGAAGGACCGTTTGGAGATCATTTCGGCCATTACTCGGAGGCTTCGGAGTTTCCCGTTTTCAACATTCGTACGGTAACGCGCCGTCGCAATGCGCTATATGCGGCCACCGTCGTGGGAAAACCGCCGCAGGAAGACAAGTTTCTCGGAATCGCTTCCGGCGAGATGCTCGGACCTCTCATTCAGCTCATTCATCCCAATGTTGTCGATCTTTCCGCATACGTGGGGGCGGGTTTTCATAATCTGCTTGTCGCGGCGGTAAAGGAACGTCATCCGAAGGAAGTGCTCAAAACAGCGATGGCGTTGCTGGGCACCGGCCAGCTGTCTCTGACCAAAGTTCTGGTTCTGGTCCGGGCGGATCGCGATCCGAGGGATTTTCGTGGAGTACTTCGGGATATCGGCGAGAGGTTCGATCCGGAAAATCACATGTGGCTGTTACCGTTTGCTCCTCTCGATACTCTCGACTTCACATCATTCACACTGCATGTCGGAAGCAAGCTGGTCATCGATGCGTGCGGTGAAGCCGTGCGCCCCACGCCTTCATCGGCCGAGGACTACGGCCGACTGGATTCGCGTATCGAAAAATGGAAACTGCTCGATGGCGGCTTCCTGGTGGTCACCGTGCAGAAGGATCCCAGGGCTGTTCTTCAGGCAATCATCGACAGCGCGCCAAACATCCGATTCGTCGTGGCTGTCAGTTCCGACGTTAATCTGGATGACGACGAGAACCTGCAATGGGGAATCTTCACGCGATTCGATCCCGCTCGCGACATGATCTTCAGCGAACAGACGTTTGTTGGAGCCCGTCCTGTCTATCGTGGAGTCATTGGAATCGACGCCACGTGGAAGTCCGGCTATCCACGGCCTCTCGAAATGGATGAGTCCACCGTGCGTCTGGTCGATCGCCGTTGGGATGAATACTGGCGGTAGGCGCGACGGAGTTTGCAATATCTCAGTGAATTCCGGCGGCTGCCAGCTTCTGAACCAGATCCCATGTGGGCTTGCCAGGATTATGAATATCGTCGATTGCCCACTCCTCACCGTCGCCGACAACATCAAAGACTGCAATGCGATTCTGTTTACCAACGCGGAATCTCGCGATCACGCCGCTACTGACGGCCTCGAGCTTTACATTGGAGGGAACGCATGGCGGCCCGCCGCACACCGGATCGAAGCCGAGAATGACCGACTTTGATGTCGCGGTCTCCAGCTTGTCTCGAAGGTCATTCGTTAATGGCGCCCACAAATTCATTGGTTCGACGTTTTCGCCTGCACCGTAGTGCGCATAGATCGCTTCCACAGGCGCTTTCATGGCTTCCGGATCCCCAATAGTCTTCAGTGCGTCGACGATGGACTGGCGAAGGTCGTGATCTCCACTGCGGATGCCATCGATTTTCCACGCCCCGCCCTCCAGGAGCATCTCGTAGCCTACCGTTGTCTCCCGGTCGACATTTTGAAATCGCGCTATGACATGTGCTTTGCCTGAGGATGCGGGACGATCCACTGCGATGCGCAAATTCATGATCGAAACATCCTGCGCACCGACGATGGGATCGTAGTCGATAACCGGCTCGTTGAGCAGAAGGCTGAATTCCAGTCCGCGATCGATGGCCGCCTTGAAGCTCTTCGAATAAACAGCGGCCTTTGCCCAGGAAGATTCCCCGTGTTCGACTTCATAAGAGACATAGGGGGCATAAAGGCTTTCAATTATCTTTTCCGGAGGCAGTATCTTTTCCGGAGGCTGCACTGTTGATGCGCAGCCAGCTGGAAGAAGCGCCATGGCGATAAGCAGACCGATATAGATTTTTCCAACGCGTGACATAAAAGCACACCATAACATGATGGCGTCTCTGCGGAACGATTGGGCGGGCGCGAACTTGCGGCAGGCCATTCGAATGGCAGTTCCATCCGAATGGCCCGCGATTGGGGAATTAGCGAAACAACTCGGAAGCCAGGGTCGAAACCGCATTCATGACCGGTTCGATAACGCGGCCACGGCGGCTTCGAGAGCCGGAGAGATTGCTGAGGAGCAGCATTCCCACGCCGACGCCGGCGCCAAAGGCGATCAGCGTTGTCGTCCCGGGATTCTCCCGCGTGTAACTGATCGCTTTGTCGTACTGCTGGTTCAGACTCCTGTTTGCCGAGTCGTACAATTCACCAACCTTTTTCTTCGCCTGATCCATCGTTTCTGATGCTCGTTCTCCAACCTGATCCTTCACGGCCTGGGCGGCGCTGCTCATTTTCGCGCTGATGCTGTCTTCCGTGCCCGACATGTTACGAGATGTTCCACCGGGATTGAACGTATGCTGCGTTGATGGTGTATTGGATTCCATTGGGTTCTCCTTTAAGTTTCACTGTTGTCCGAATTCAAAGTATTCGCCGTCGTCTGAAGTACATATTCGGTGGCTTTCTTCGCGAGTAGCGTCGTTACGGCGGCTTTCAGCAGACTGCCCGTCATTGTTCGGGTCACCTCAGACCCGACGCGATTTCGCAATTTATCGGTTATATCTTCCACGCTCTCGGCGATGGCATCGACAATCCGGTCGCGCGGACTGGGCTTGCGCCTGAACATCGCTGCGAGCAGCATGCCGCCGACAGCGGCAGCGCTGATTGCAACGAACGGATGTTCGCGGACCTGGGCACGCCAATCGACCGCCCGATGCACATGCTCGTCCAGTCGCTTGATCGTGTCTGTAATGGCTTCTTTGCTGGCTTCGATATCATTTCGCAACTGCGCCGGGTTGCGATCGGGGGATTCAGACAGTCTGGAGGAAAAGGAAGTTGATGCGTTTGCATTCATAGGGATCTCCGTAATCTGAAATTAAATCGTGAGCCGTTTAAAGTGACCCACACCCTTCGACAATAGAACGGCGGCCGCAATTCCTATTAGCGCCCCGCAAATCAAAGCGGAAGCCACCATTCCGATGTAGGCGGCCAGCGCGATAATCCCTGCAAACAGGAGCGCCATGAAGGCCAGCAGGATTAAAACCAACCCGATCACTGTCATTACCGCAGCGGTTCGAAATATATCGATTTTGCTGCTCAGCTCCGAACGGACCAGTGCGATCTCGCCTTTGATCAAGGCGGTCGAATGCCTCATTAAATCGCCCAGCAAACTTCCCAGCGATTCGTGCGGATTCATGGAGACGGGCGGTTTTGTTTCGGTGTGCATCTCTTCCTCTTGTCTCCTCTTGTCTGGAACTCTTATCTGCGCCGAAGCATTGCGCTCAGGATGAATCCCGCCGTGCCTGCGATCAAAAGACTCGCTCCCGGATTGCGTTGCACCTGTCTGGTCACATCCACCTGAATCGCCTTCGCGTTGACCCGTTCAATGTAGTCCGCCGTTTTGTTCAGCAGAACGTTGGCTTGAGACCCGAGTGCGCTCACTGCCGATGTCTCCTGAGAAGACTCCTGGTCTCTTCCTGGTTCATAAATCCGTGCAGCCGCTCGTCGAAGTTTGAGCGCGAGCTGGCTCTGAACCATCCCCAGCTTTTTAGTAAAGCTGTGTGCTTCCCGCTCCGCCACCAGTCGATCATTCAGGCTTTCCATTTGGCACTTCTCCCTCAAGGCAATCTTTAGAAGCTGCTAACCCAGTGGGAGCAATCGCTCTGCCATTTTTGAAGTCTCGACAGATCCGGACAGCAGCGCGCAACACCGTGGCAGGAGGTTGCCACTAACGGGCAGACTGAAGTTGTGGTTCGCGACATGCAAGTCTCAATGCACGAAAGGAGGACTGCTTATGGCCACTTGCGAAGTCTGCGGGAACGATTATGACAAGGCATTCGATGTGACGATGGGTGGAACGACACATGTGTTCGACAGTTTTGAGTGTGCGATTCATGCCCTGGCGCCCGTATGCAATCACTGCGGTTGCCGGATCCTTGGACATGGTACGGAAAACGACCATGGAGTGATGTTCTGTTGTGCACGATGTGCGATCGAGGACGGTGTCTCTGGAGTTGCGGATCATGCGCGTGCGGGGAAACCGTCACAATTGACGAGTTAGTGAGGCGCGGGATATCGGCGCGCTAATCGATCCTGGCGAGTGGTAACGGACTTCCGTTCTGTGAAGGGCATAGCGGTAACGCGATGCCGATTCCCGGGTACTCGTGCGGTTCGGGTAGAGATCTCAGAGTGACCGGAACACTGGCGTTTTTCGTTGAACCACTTGGACTTCCTCGACACACGCCTTCGGTAAACAAGGAATTTCACGATACTGCGGAACTTTATCTGCTAATCGAAAAGGGGTTTTGTGTCTGAGGAAGGACCAACTTGTGCAATCAATCGAATGGCCTGCTTCGCTGATCTAATAGAAAGCAGAAAACACTCATGCCATTAGCCGGATCTCTATCCGCGGTGGCTCATCCATCCACACGCCAGTGGTGGCAGAGGTATGGATTTGCCGTCGGCGTCGTCCTGGTGGCATGGGGATCCAGGAATGCGATTACGGCTGCGGTCGGTACTTCGGCGCTGCCATTCGTCTTCTTCTTTCCAGCGGTGACCGCAGCAGCGTGGTACAGCGGCTTGAAGCCGGCTCTTCTGTCCATGATCCTTTCGGCCGCTCTTGCCAACTGGTACTTCCTTGATTCCGCCCACGACCTCGTTTCCCTGATTGCCTTCATCGCCGGCAGCCTCCTGATCATCGGCGCACTGGAAACTCTGCACCGCACCACACTGGAGGGTCATCGAAAGGAGATTGATCGGACAAGGTCGCAATACATCCTGAGCACGACTCTGGCGTCAATCGGAGATGGCGTTATCGTTACAGACGAAAAGGCATCCGTCACGTTCCTCAATCCCGAAGCAGAGCGTTTGACGGGCTGGAAAAACGCCGACGCGACAGGGCGTCCGCTGACGACTGTGTTTCATATACTCAACCAGCAGACGCGCGAAATTGTCGAGAATCCAGCTGACAAGGTCCTGCGGTTCGGCTACACCGTCGGCCTTGCCAATCACACTCTCCTCGTTTCGAAGAACGGAGAGGAGACTCCCATCGACGACAGCGCCGCGCCGATACGCACAGCGGACGGGCCTGTCTATGGCGTTGTCCTCGTATTCCGCGATGTCACCGCACAGCGGAAGGCCGAGTATGAGCGAGCGCGACTCGCAGCGATCGTGCAATTTTCCGGGGATGCGATGGTCACAAAGGATTTAAACGGCATCATTCAGACCTGGAATGCCGGTGCCGAGCGTCTTCTTGGCTACAAGGCGGAAGAGATTATCGGGAAGTCCGTTACTCAAATCATTCCGGCCGACCGGATGAACGAAGAGACGGAGATTATCTCGCGCTTGCACAAGGGACAGCCCTACGAGCGGCTTGAAACCGTGCGCGTCGCGAAAGGCGGACGCCTGATCCACGTCTCGCTCTCAGTTTCACCGTTGAAAGACCACGAAGGCAAAGTGATCGGCGCCTCCAAAATACTTCACGATATCTCCGACATTCTCGCAGCGCGCGATGCCCTTGCCAAAGAGAGCGAATTGTTCGCGACGACTTTGAGAAGTATCGGCGATGCGGTTATTGTCACCGACGCTCAGGGACGCATCACCTTCCTCAATCCCGAGGCCGAGCGCCTGACAGCATGGACACAGGCCGATGCCGCAGGGCAGCAATTGCCGGAGGTCTTTCGAATTGTGAACGAAGAAACACGCCATAGTGTCGAGAATCCCGTCGACAAAGTGATACGTAGCGGGGGGACTGTCGGGCTTGCAAACCATACCGTGCTTATCGACAGGAAGGGAGTCGAGCGACCCATCGACGACAGCGCGGCGCCGATCATTCGGGCGGGAGAAGAGCGTCTGGGCGTCGTGCTTGTCTTTCGCGACATCACCGAGCGAAAGCAGGCTGAAAAAGCGCTTCACGAGGAAGCGCGACGCAAGGACGAGTTCCTCGCCATTCTCTCGCACGAGCTTCGAAATCCGCTGGCGCCGATCGGCATCGCCGTGGAGATCCTTCAGCGATTAGGGCCTCCCGATCTTCAGTTCAAACAACTGTGCGGCATCGTCGATCGGCAGACAAAGCAGCTGACGCGTCTTCTGGATGACCTCCTGGACATCAGCAGGATTTCATCCGGAAAGATTCTGCTTAAGAAGGAACACCTCGATCTCAGTCTTGCCGTTTCTTCCGCTGTCGAGTCTGTAGGGCCGCAGATGACTTCAAGGAATCACGAACTGATCACCGAGATCCATTCCGCGCCCTTGTACGTGTATGGAGATTCGGTAAGGCTGTCGCAGGTCGTGGCGAACCTGCTCAGCAATGCGGCGCGATATATGGACCGGGGCGGGCGCGTAAGTCTGAAGCTGGGTCGCGAAGGTTCCGATGCCGTCATTCGAGTGCAAGATCAGGGTATCGGTATCAGCCCCGATCAAATGCCGCGAATCTTCGACATGTTTACGCAGGTCGATCACTCTCTCGACCATGGACAGGGTGGACTCGGTGTCGGTTTATCGTTGTCCAGGCAACTGGTGAATTTGCACGGAGGATCCCTGGAAGCAAACAGCGAGGGGCTTGGGAAAGGCAGCGAATTCATTGTGCGGATTCCCCTTGCCGTCGTGTCGCCTTCTGAAGCAGTGAAACCTTCAAGCCCTGACCGCGCGCAGCTCCGCCGTCATCGCATTCTCGTCGCGGACGACAACCAGGATTCTGCCGTCGTGCTGGCCCACTTCCTGGCGACCGAAGGTCATGAGGTGCAGACGGTCTACAACGGGGTCAAAGCTATCGAAGCCGTGAAAAACCTTCGTCCTGAGGTTGCGATTCTGGACATCGGCATGCCCGGATTGAATGGCTACGACACTGCGCAACAGATCCGCTCGGAGTTCGGCAAGAGAATTGTACTGATTGCGGTTACAGGCTGGGGGCAGGAGGAGGACAAAAAGCGCTCCAGGGAAGCCGGCTTCGATTATCACCTCACCAAGCCGATCGACGTTTCGACCCTGGAAAAAATCCTGGCTCAGCTGAATTGACCTGCGTCGCCGGTATGGCAAGTGCATTGCTCTAAGTGTGGAAAGAGGGGTCATGGACAAAACGATTCTCGTGGTCGAAGATAACGATGAAGTTCGCGATGTGTACCGCCGATTTCTCCTCCTGGAAGGCTTCAAAGTGACGGTTGCGACAAATGGTCAGGAAGCCGTTGAGAAGGCGCTTGAGGTTCGCCCAAATTTGATTCTTATGGACCTGTCCCTGCCCATTCTGGGTGGTCTTGAAGCAACTCGGCGAATCAAGGGCGATGTAAAGACACAACACATTCCTGTGATTCTCGTCACCGCACAAGTGCGCAAGGGACCTTCTGCGGTTATTGAGGGTGGATGCGACGGTTTTCTGGTGAAACCTTGTTCTCCGACGGCGCTGCGCTCGGAGATCGATCGCGTGCTGAAACGAGCGTCAACCCACATCTAGTGGGAAGCCCATGTCATTCAACATCGATCGAATTCAGAATTCGACTCGTAAAGTCAGGAAATTCCTGCAAAAGAACTCGAAGGCACCAGGTTCCAGGGCCGTCCATGATGTTCGGACCAACTCGAGACGGCTGGCAAACATGTTTCTGGCGCTGGGCCTCGCCTCGAAAGGGAAAGTAAAGCGCGTCCTGAGCAACCTGGAAGAAATAATAAAGACGACCGGCAAGGTAAGAGATCTGGACGTGTTGACCGCAGAAGCCATGGCGGTCAGACATAGTGGCGAAAAAGAATGTCGGGTCCAACTGCTGGAATATCTCGGAGCACAACGCTACCGGTATGCCAGAAAACTGCGGCGAACGATTCAAAAGACGGATCCGGATTTGCGACGAAGGCTCAAACAGTCTTCCAGACGCGCCGAGAAGATCGTCAAAATGGCCGTTGACGATCCTGCAGGCTCGAATGCGATATCTTCGGCAATGGCGAAGTCTATCAAGCTGTCATCAGACCTTCAGCGTCCGGCTCGATTGAGCAGAAGCAATCTGCATCCCTACCGTGTCCGAGTAAAGGAATTGCTGAACGTGTTGAAATTGTCCGAGCGTCCGGCCGATCCGAAATTCCTCGACAGACTCGGCGAGGTCAAGGATGCAATCGGCGAATGGCACGACTGGGAAAAGCTGGTTACCGTCGCTCGCGATCTGAGCGACCATGCCGCGTCGTGCAAACTCATAAAGGGTCTGAAAGGCAGCAGCGACTCCAAATACGAACGCGCGCTCTCTTTGACCAACCACCTGCGAAGCGACTATCTCGCGGGCTCCGGAAAGCGCAAACGTCTGCGGTCCGGGAAATCAACGGTTTCAGAACCGGTCTTGAAAGAGGTCGCCGCGATCGCTCAATAGCTGGCCTGTACGTCGAAGCAATGATAGAGGGCAATTTGAAATAGAAGCGCCCAACTGCCCTCCTTACTAAGGAGGGCAGTTGCCTCTTCTATTTCAAACGGACCCACTGCCGAAGCAATCGGTCAGTTTGAAAGCAGTAACTATTAGGCCCAGCCACCACTGCACTGGTCCTTCTCCGGCTTGACTACGCAGCTTCGGGTTTGATGTTTCTGGAACGAGATTCTTCCGCAATTTCCGCAGTAACTCGCAGCAACCCATTTTTCAGTTCGGCTTTCACTTTGTCCGGATTGATTCTTCGGGGTAGAGGGATGGATCGGAACATGCTGCCCGACTCGAATTCACACACGTGAAGTGTTCCCTTTTTCTCATCGTGCTGATGGTGTGTTTCCGCCTTCAGAACGATGTATTCGGGGGTGACTTCAATATTCATGTCCCTGGCATCAACTCCGGAAACTGCAGCTTCCATCACAAGTTTCCCGTCTGTTTCATTCAGCTCGATTGGAGGCTTCCAGAGAATTTCCTGTTCTGCCTGAAACCAGTGTTCCAGATCCTGCCCAAACGGATGGCCCTTGCGCTCGAAAATGTCATACGCCCGGCGCATGACCTGGTTTTGCATGTTTCTCCACTCATCAAAAATCGATGATGTTTTCCGGACTGGCACATAGTCTGTCATTGTTTCACTCCTTTTCATGCTGGTCTGTTTTTGGGGAATTCACTCTGCGAGCACTCTGCCTTCCTTCCGGATTTCTGAGCAAAAACCAGGCAGGCCTTGTACCTGTGCCGAGTCATGGTCTGGAATGGCTGGGCGTTGTATTCCAATTAAAGTTACTTCCGGACCATAAGAGGAACCTTGAATGCCTTCCGTATGGCGTGTGACCGGTGCGCTGCAGGATTCTAAAACGGTAACCAGATAGGAGCGTCTGTTCCGTCGATCCTACATTTATGGCACTGAGCGTGCTCTTATTTCGGGCCTATTGCAAATTGGGCTCGTGAAAAGGACCCGCTTCAGGCCGACTCACGGATCAAGTTATTGAATTGACGTGATTTTGATGGAGCGGGGCGAAGAAGACTTATCGTTTCTGGTTTGATGGTACGAGATTCGCTGCCGGGAAATATTGCACGCATCGCTTCGAAGTTACCTGTCAGTCCGAGACGCGACCGAAGTCCCCAAGCAGAAAAGGAGCAACGTCATGTCAGAGAAGAATCCAGCTGTTTTTGGAATATTTCCAGATCGAATGAGCATTGAAACCGTTGTCACCAGCTTGAAGAGAGAAGGATTTCGCAATTCCGATGTATCCGTTCTATTTCGGGAAAACAGAGGGACATGGGAACAGACACGCCCCCTGAATTCCATAGCTTCCGCAGCGGTCAAGGCCACTTCAACGACGGTGGGAGCCTGTCACGGAGCACTGCGATGGCTGGCTGGTTTAAGCCCGATCGCGATCCCGGGGCGGGGTACGTTTGTAGCAGTCGGACCTGTGCGCGCGGCGCTTGAAGGCAATGCATTTGGCGGTGTTCACGGAGCATTGGCCGGATCGTTGATTGGAATGGGTGTGCCGGAGTACCAGGCAAAGCGCTACGAAGGCTGGCTGGAAAACCGCTGGTATCTGCTCGCGGTTCAATTTGCAGATTCGAACCTGATGATGAAAGCGAGACGAATTCTCGCCGATACCCTGGCCGAGGATGTCCTGTGCACGGACGATCCGAATGGCTATATTTTCAACTCGAATCCGGGGATGACCGTTGTAGGCGGATCGGGAATAACTCCGCGTCACTTTTCGAGGTAACCGCACAGCCATCCTGAGCGTTGCCATCTTCGAATTCAGTTTCCGTCTTGTACCGGGCAGACAAGTCCGGTATAGATTTCACACGATGCTGAACTCGATTTTGCTGACTCTCGGCCTGGGATTTGCGCTGGGACTGAAACACGCCACCGAAGCGGACCACCTTGCCGCTGTCTCGACCATCGTCAGCGAAAGGAGGTCCGTTCTCGGGGCTGCCCGGGTGGGCGCGCTGTGGGGCCTGGGTCACACGACATCGCTTTTCATCGCTGGACTCTTCGTCATCGTTCTTGGAATCGCCATCCCCAAACCTTTGGCCAATGCATTGGAATTCTGCGTCGCGGTGATGATCATTGCTCTGGGAACACGGCTGCTGTTTCTCAGCCTGCGAAAAAGTCGGCGAGTCCACGTGCATGCGCACTCGCACGATGGCGACCGGCACTTTCATCTTCACTTTCATGATGGCCATGACGAGCATCCGCTCGTCCAGTCGCACGAAGGAAGGCATTCCGGGCTTTCACCCTGGCGGACTTTTCTTGTCGGAATTCTGCACGGACTTGCAGGATCGGCCGCACTGACACTACTCGTGCTGACCGAAGTGATGCGGAATGGTTCGCCCATCCTCGGCTTATCGTACCTGTTGATCTTCGGGCTCGGGTCCATCGGCGGCATGCTGATCATGAGCAGCCTGATCGGCTTGCCGTTTGCGCTCGGTTCCAGGTTCCCTCGGTTTCTGCCGGAACTGCTGAAGGTTTCCGCTGCTGCCTCAAGTGTCGTCTTCGGTTTCTACTACGGCTGGCAAATTATTTCCTGATCGACGGGCGTGGCTTATACTTGGCGCTATGCCAAAGGATAAGAAAAACCTCCAGGTTCGATGCCCCTGCTGCGAAGCCATGCTGACGGTCGATTCATCCAGTGGCGAGATCCTGTTTACCGAAAAGCCGAGGAAAAAAGGGCTCTCGTTCGAAGATGCCATCAATGACCTTCACCGGGAAAAAGAGACGGCGGATGACCGGTTTCGGGATGCGTTTGAAAAAGAGAACTCGCGCTTGAAGTCGATCGAAGGAAAGTTTCAGGAAGCGCTCAAGCGGAAGGACGAACTGGATGACGCCGTCAATCCGCTGGATTTCGATTGAGGGGGCTCTGAGCTACCTGGCAAGTTTAAGCGATCGCCCCTCCTGGCCAGGAGGGGTGGCGCGAAGCGCCGGGGTGGTGGTTCAAGCGAAAGTATTGCTAACGATATTGAGTCTTTCTTCTAGAGCCTGACCCACCACCCCGTCTGCGGCTTCGCCGCAGCCACCCCTCCTGGCCAGGAGGGGCGATTGCTTCGACTTGCCAGATTCCCACTTACTGCCTTCGAACCGCTACTCCGTCTTCCCCTGCAGATCCTTGGCTGCGGCACGACGAGACAGCTTGATCTTATTGCCATCGATTCCGATGACCTTCACCTGCAGCTGATCGCCTTCCTTGAGCTCATCCCGAACATTGCGAATGCGCTGTTCGGAAATTTCCGAAATGTGCAGCAGCCCATCCGTGCCAGGGAAGATTTCAACGAACGCGCCGAAATCCGCGATTCGAACGACCTTGCCCAGATAGATCTTGTTGACCTCAGCGCTCGCGGTGAGCCCTGAAATGATGTCGATCGCACGCTGAGCCGAAGGTCCATCCGATGACGCGATATTCACGCGCCCGTCGTCGGACACATCGATCTTCACGCCGGTCTGTTCGATGATCGACCGGATCATCTTGCCGCCGGGTCCGATCACGTCGCGGATCTTGTCGGTCGGAATCTTCATGGAGTAGATGCGCGGTGCAAACGGAGAAATTTCCGCGCGCGAAGACGGCAGCGCTTCAAACATCTTGTCCAGGATATGGAGCCGTCCGTGACGCGCCTGCTCCAGAGCCTCGGCCATGATCTTCGATGTCACGCCCGGGATCTTGATATCCATCTGAAGCGCTGTGATTCCACCGCGCGTTCCGGCAACCTTGAAATCCATGTCGCCGTAGTGGTCTTCGGCTCCGGCGATGTCGGACAACACGGCGTATGTATCGCCTTCCTTCACCAGGCCCATCGCCACGCCTGCCACCGGCGCTTTGATCGGAACACCTGCATCCATCATCGACAGCGTACCGCCGCAGATGGTGGCCATCGACGATGAACCATTGGATTCCAGAATGTCGGACACGATGCGAATCGCGTACGGCCAGGACTCCTCATCCGGCAACACGGCAAGCAGGGCGCGCTCCGCGAGAGCGCCGTGACCGATCTCACGCCGTCCCGGTCCACGTACCGGCTTGGTTTCGCCAACGGAGAATGGCGGGAAGTTGTAATGCAGCATGAACCGCTTGAAAGCTTCACCTTCCAGCAAATCCATTCTCTGGGCATCGTCGGCCGTTCCCAGCGTCGCTGTTACCAGCGCCTGAGTCTCTCCGCGTGTAAAGACTGCGGAGCCATGAACCCGGGGCAGAATTTTGGTTTCGATCCAGATGTTTCGAATCTCGTCGAATCGGCGATGATCCGGCCGCGTGCGCTTGTAGAGAATCTGGTCGCGGAAGATGCGTTCCTTCAATTCGTCGAACGCGCGTTTGACCAGAGTGAGCTTTGCCGCATCTGCATCCGGAAATGCCGCAATGACTTTCGCTTTTGCGGCGTCGACTCGAGCGTAGCTGTCGATCTTCTCGTACTTCTTTGTGTCGAGAGCATCTTCGAGCTCCACTCGAATCAGTTTCTCGACTTCCGCCGTGGCCGCGGCGTCCCTTGCCACAGGTTTGACTTCCATCTTCTTCGGATTGATTTTCGCGAACAGCTGTTTCTGCAGGGCAATGATCTGTTTGACGGCCGCATGGCCGAAATCCAGAGCCGCGACCATCATGTCCTCGGATACCTCACTGGCTCCGCATTCCACCATGACGATGCCTTCTTCCATGCCGGCCACAGCCAGGTTCAACGTGCTGTCGTTCTGCTGTGTGTACGATGGATTAATGACGAATTTACCGTCTATGAAACCCACGCGCACCGCGGCGATCGGATGATCGAACGGGATACAGGAGCAATAAAGAGCGGTCGAGGCGCCGACCACGGCGAGCATGGAAGGATCGATTTCCGTGTCTGCCGAAAGAACCATCGCCATGATCTGGGTTTCATTTTGAAACCCTTCCGGAAACAGAGGGCGGATGGGGCGATCGATCATGCGGCAGGTCAGAACTTCGCGTTCGGTTGCCTTGCCTTCTCGTTTGAAAAAGCCGCCGGGGATTTTGCCCGCGGCATAAAAGTTTTCACGGTAATCGACCGTGAGAGGAAAGAAGTCCATTCCTTCCTTCTGTTGTTTGGCGGCGCAGGCCGTCACCAGCAATACGGTATCGCCGTATCGGATGACTGCGGCGCCATCGGCTTGTTTTGCCAGCTTGCCGATTTCGATTGAGAGCTCCAGCTCTCCAATCTTCGCGCTGACGGTATGAACATTCATTGAGTTGTCTCCTGAACGGAAAAAAGCCCGAAGCTTTGGCCCCGGGCTATGTTTCCGATGTGTCTGTGTGATCGAGCGTTACATTGCACAGCGACGTGCTACTTGCGGATTCCCAGTCTGCCAATGACTTCCCGATATCGCTCGACGTTATACTTTCTCAAGTAGTCGAGTAATCGGCGCCGTTTGCCTACTATCTTCAGCAGGCCGCGCCGGGAAGCATGGTCCTTCTCGTGGGTTTTGAAATGCTCGGTCAGGTAAGTAATTCGTTCGCTCAGAATTGCAATCTGAACTTCCGGGGACCCTGTGTCGGATGGATGGACCCGGTAATCGGTGATGATCGTGCCTTTTGTTTCCTTCGTCAAACTCATCATTAATTCTTTCAAATTCCATTTTCGGCCATGTGTAGGCCAGCCTCGCTGGCTTCAACCGAAGTTCTTGAGGTTAACACAACGCGTGGACGCACCCAACCACTTTCTGCCGTCGCGACGGCCAAAAACTCGCCTTGATTGTTGAGGATGCGCACAAATCCAGTTTCATCTGCCGCGGGAATCGGGTTCCCCTGCCGTACGCGGCGCTCTTCTTCGCCTGAAACAACACGAGAAGGCCAGTGCAGAAACAGATGGTCCAGCGTTGTGATGCTCGAAGCGCCGGCTTTAGCCATGGGAACGGACTCGTCGATTCCAAAGTCACCAGACCTCAATCGGCGAAGTGAGCTCAGGTGCGCTCCACATCCCAGGCGCTGGCCCAGATCGTGTGCCAGGCTTCGAACATAGGTGCCGCCCCCGCACACAACCCGGAACTGTATGGACGCTGCCTGGAATTCCGTCACTTCAAACACGGACACTTCCACTCGAACGGGTGCATGTTCCACAATTTCGCCGCGTCGGGCAGAGTCGTGGGACCGTACTCCTCCAATTTTCTTTGCGGAAAAGGCAGGAGGGGTCTGATCCAGCGATCCGGTCAACTCGGCCATAGCCGCAAGGACTTCTTCTCTCGAGCTTGTAAACGGCATTTCCGGACCGGTTGGAGTCCCTTCACGGTCATAGGTCGTCGTTGCAAAGCCGAAGCGGATTTCGCCGATGTATTCCTTGGGCGCAGTCGCAAAGTACTGACCGACACGCGTGGCTTTTCCAATGCAAAGCGGCAGGACTCCGGTTGCCATGGGGTCCAGCGTGCCAAGATGCCCGACCTTGCTGGTATCAAATTGCTTTCGGAAATACTGCACGACGTCGTGGGAAGTCATGCCGCCGGGCTTATCGATGATGAGAATTCCGTTCATTTTTCGTTTGGAGGCCGATGGACGGGAAGGACGGGGAGAGAAATTGTGAAATCGGACAAACTCGAAATCGAACAATTCCTGCATCTTAAATCCGAAATCAGAAATCTCAAATTGGACGGTCCGAATTGTTCCAATTCCATAAATCGTCCAATCTGCAATTTCTGATTTCGGATTTAAGATGCAGGAATCGTTCGATTTCGAGTTTGTCCGATTTCACAATTCCCCTGTTCCGACATTCAAGTCACTCCGGTTCCGTCTTGATCTGCTCGAGCAGCTGCTCCAGCCGCATGTCCTTTTCTATCGTCTCGTCGTACTCAAAGATCAGGTCCGGTATCCGGCGCAGATGATGCAGCCGTTTCGCAAGCGATCGCTTTACAAAACTTGCCGCGGACCGCAGACCCTGCAGCGCTTTCTTCCTCTCGTCGTCGGTTCCCAGTACCGTAATGAACACGCGCGCATGCCCGAGATCCGGAGTCACCCTCACGCGCGTCATCGTCACGAAATGCACGCGAGGGTCCTGGATTTCGCGCTCCACGATTTCGCTGAGCTCCATTCGGAGCTGCTCTTCAATGCGGTCTACCCGGCGTCCCTGCATATTCAGATGATCTCAATAGTGCCTTGTATGATGCATTCCGGCGTACTGCGCTCGGCATCCAACAGGGCGTGTTCCAGCGTCTGGCGCACCAGGCTGTCGTCGGAGCCCACGGTGACGACGCTGATCTGCGAACGTTGCCACAGTTCCTGGTGCTCGACCTCTGCCACGGAAACGTTGAAATTGGATCGCAGTCGATCCTTCAGTCGACGTACCACCATTCGTTTGTCCTTCAGCGAGTGGGCTTCAGGAATGTGGACGTCCAGGGTGAGCAGCGCGATAACCGTCGGTACCATTTTGCCCCCCGCCGCTTCGCACCTAGCCGGCGCTTGTGGCCTTCACGCTTTCCATGAAGAAAGCCTCGATGGAGTCCCCGACTTTGAGATCGTTGTAGTTGTGAATGCCGATACCGCATTCGTATCCGCGGGCTACTTCGGATACGTCATCCTTGAACCGCTTCAACGACGCAATTTTGCCTTCGAAGATCACAACGTTATCGCGCAACAGGCGTATCTGCGCGGTCCGGGTAATCTTGCCTTCGGTAACGTAGCAGCCCGCAATGACACCGGCCTTCGGCAGCCGGAACGTGTCTCGAATTTCGGCCGTGCCCAGGTAGGTTTCCTTGATGGTGGGCTCCATGACGCCGAGCATCGCGCCCTTGATCTCGTCGACCACGTTGTAAATGATCGTGTGCAGCCGGATATCGACCTTTTCCCGATTTGCCAGTTCGGACGCCTTCCGTTCCGGACGCACATTGAATCCGATGATGATGGCGTTGGATGCCGCGGCCAGCAGGACATCGGTTTCGGTGATTGCGCCGACACTCGAATGCAGAATGCGAACCTTGACCTTGTCGGTGCTGAGTTTGACGAGCATTTCGCTGAGCGCTTCCTGTGAGCCCTGAACGTCGCACTTCAGAACAAGAGGTACTTCCTTGATGTCTCCCTGTGCCAGCTGCTTGTGCAATTGATCGAGCGTGAGTCGCGAGGTCTTTGCCAGCGTGATGTCGCGCAACTTGTCCTGACGGAACTGCGCCATCTGCCTGGCCTTGTTGTCGTCAGCGATGCACTGGAAGGTATCTCCTGCCAGCGGCAGGCCCTGCAGTCCCAGCACTTCGACTGGCGCGGATGGTCCTGCTTCCTTCACCGACGCGCTGTGTTCGTTGAACATGGCGCGCACTTTTCCGTATACGGCGCCGGCAATGAAATTGTCGCCGACCTTCAACGTTCCATTCTGGACAAGGACGGTTGCGACATTACCGCGGCCGCGATCGATCTTCGCTTCGAGAACCGTACCCATGGCCGGCAGGCTCGGATCCGCTTTCAGGTTCTGAATGTCGGCAACGAGCAGAATCATTTCCAGCAGCAGGTCCAGGTTCTTTCCGGTTCGTGCCGAAACCTCGACCATGACCTGGTCGCCACCGTAATCTTCAGCTAGCAGTCCCTGATCGGAAAGTTCGCGCTTCACGCGATCGATATTGACGCCAGGCTTGTCGACCTTGTTGATGGCGACAACCATTGGCACTTTGCCGGCCCGGGTGTGTGAAATCGACTCGATGGTTTGCGGCATGACTCCGTCGTCCGCAGCAACGACAAGAACCACAATGTCGGTGACGCGCGCGCCTCGCGCACGCATCAGCGTGAAGGCTTCGTGACCCGGCGTATCAAGAAAGGTTATCTTGCGATCTCTTGCCGTGACCTGATATGCGCCAATGTGCTGCGTGATTCCGCCGTGTTCCTGCTCGGTCACCTTGGATTTTCGGATGGCGTCGAGCAGGGAGGTTTTTCCGTGATCGACGTGACCCATGATTGTAACGACGGGAGCTCGGGGCAACAGATTTTCCGGAGCGCTGATTTCGACCGCGTCCAGCATGGCTCCTTCTTCAAAGGTGACAAACTCGGCCTCGGCATTGAAGTCTTTTGAAATTTCCGTAGCCATTTCCTTGTCCAGAGTCTGATTGATCGCCGCGAAGACGCCGCGTTCCATCAGCTTCTTGATCATGTCTTTCGATTTCACATCGAGCTTTACTGCCAGATCTCCGACAGTCAGTCCTTCGGTCAGCGTGACCTTTCGGAACTCACGAGGCGCTTCGACTTTCGGTTGCGGCCGCGCTGAAGGGCTTTCCAGCTTCCGTTCCGCATGCCGTTCGTAGCGCTGGCTGCGATCCATTTGTGGATGGCGACCGGCTGGAGCTGGAGTTCCTGCAACGGGCGGACGCACTCCCGGACGAATACCCGAGGGCGAGCCCGGCGTTCCCGGCATCGTGCCGCGACTTGGAAATTCCGGTCGGCCTCCCGGCCTTTGTGGCTGGCCCGCCAGCGGCGGACGGGACGGGACTGCAGGACGATCTCCAGGTTTTCGCGGAGCAGGAGTCGGCGGTAGACGATTTTCCCGGCGCAGCTTTTCCTGAACGATCTGCTGCATCGTCTTCCGTTCTTCATGTGGCGGTTCCGCCTTGGGTGGCGGTGGCGTTTTACGCTCTGGCGGCGGAGTGACGATAGGGCTGACGTGAGCCTTCGGCTCGACAAACTGCACTCCACGCGGCGCCGACCTTTGAACTGGCGGCGGTGGCGGCGCCTTCTGTTCGACAACAGGAGGACGCGGCGGTACAGGCGCTGCCGGAGGTACAGGACGTTCGGCCGGAGGTGGCGCAACTGTCGCCGCCGGGGGAGCAGGAGCCGGAGCTGGCGGCGCCTTGGGTTCGACGATAACCGGAGCTGGCGGCGGTTCCGGCTTTACTTCAACCTTCGGCTCGACCTTTGCTTCAACCACTGGAGCGGGTTCAACGTGTTCGACCGGCTCTGGCTTTGCGGGTTTGGCCGGTTTGGTTTCCACGACCTCCGGCGCCGGTTTGGCAACCTCGGCGACCGGAGCGAACTTCTTGCGAAGCAACGCCGCCTGGCGATCATCCACCGTATTGGAATGCGATGTCACCGGCACTCCCATGTGCTGGAGTTCGCGGATGATCTCGGCGTTGTCGAGATTCAGTTCGCGTGCCAGGTTGTAAACTCGAAGCTTTGGCGCCATTCGTGGTCCTCTATTTTACTCTTCCGGAGTCGCAGCTTCAGCCCGCTCTTCGGGCTGAATTTTCTCAGCGTCGTTTTCTTCAGTCGTCACTTCTGCCGATGCACTCTCGGCCTGAACTTCCGCCGGCTCCGGCTCGGGTTCAGCCACAGGTGACGGCGTTTCATCCTTTGCAAACATATGCTCGGCCGCCAATCGCTCCATGTCTTCCTGGTAGGAAGGAAGCTGAGCATAGTAGTCGGACAGGACTTCGCTGATTTTCTCCACCGTCTTGGATCCGATACCGGAGATGTTCTCCAGGTCCTCGGGCGCAAGATTCGCGAGCTGCTCGACGGTTTCGATTCCGCTCGCATGGAGTTTCTGCACCAGGCTTGCCGTGAGTCCCGGTATCGTGTCCAGTGGCGTTGGAACCTGTTCCTGCATGCGGTCGATCTGGCTTTCGATTTCGTCGCGCTTCTCCTGCTCGCTCTTGATATCGATGCGCCAGCCGATGAGTTTCGATGCCAGCCGGACGTTCTGTCCCTTCTTGCCGATGGCAAGCGAAAGCTGGCTGTCTTCGACCACCATTTCCATGATCTTGTCCGTATGGTCGATGATCGTCACGCGGCTGACCTTGGCCGGGCTGATGGAATTCATCGCGAAAGTCACAACGTCGTCGTTCCACTGGATGATGTCGATCTTTTCACCGCGCAATTCTCGGATGATCGACTGCACTCGAGTGCCTTTCATGCCGACGCATGCGCCCACGGGATCGACGTCCTTTTCCCGCGAGGTCACGGCAATCTTGGTTCGCTCTCCGGCTTCGCGCGCAATGCTGCGAATCTGGACCGTGCCGTCGTAAATCTCCGGGACCTCAGTCTGAAACAGATGCTGCACCAGAGCGGGGTCGGTACGAGACACCATCACCTGCGGGCCTTTGGCCGTCTTGTCGACTTTTGTGATGACGACGCGAATGCGGTCGCCGACAGAGAAATTCTCCAGCCGGGATTGATCGCGTTTTGAAAGTTTTCCTTCGGTCTTCCCGAGTTCAACGATGATGTCGCCGGTTTCGTACCGCTTGACCACGCAGTTGACGATTTCGCCGACGTGCTTGTGGTACTCGGTGAAAACGCTTTCCCGCTCGGCTTCGCGCACCTTTTGAAATATGACCTGTTTGGCCATCTGTGCGGCGATTCGTCCGAGACCCACGGTGGGTTTCAGGAATTCAATTTCCTCGTCCATCTTCGCGTCGGGCTTGGTCGTTCTCGCTTCATCGAGGGAGATTTCACGCACGGGATTGGTGACTTCCTCGACGACTTTTCGAATTGCGAGCACGTCGATTTCGCCGGTATCGGGATTGATGCGTCCCCGGAGCTCTTCGTTGGATTTGAAGTATTTTCGCGAGGCAACGACGATCGCGTCCTCAATCGCGTGTATCACGATTTGCGGATCGATGCCTTTTTCCCGGCTGATTTGGTCGATCGTCTGAAACAGCAGATTCGACATCCCAGTTACTCCTTGGCCGCTGGCCATTCGAACTCCAGCCTGGCTTCCTGTATAACGTCCAACGGTATTTCCAGCAAATTACCCTGTGGCAATTCGAGGACAACACGACCGTCGCGAAGACCTTTGAGCCTTCCCTTGAAAACCTTTTGCTGTTGGAGCGGGATTCTTGTCTGAATCCTGGCCAGCTTTCCTTCAAAGCGGGAAAAATCCGATTCCTTGACTAGCCTGCGATCCAGACCTGGTGAGGAGACTTCCAGGGTGTACTTATGCGGAATCACATCTTCTACATCGAGAACCGTCCCTACTTGCTCGCTAACCAAACCGCAATCCGAATGGGCGATACCATCCGGCTTATCGATATAAATCCGGAGGATGGAACTATTTCCAGCACCCTTAAGCTCCAGGTCGACAAGCTCGTACCCCAGGCTCTCGACAGCCATTACCACCAGCTGCCTGATGCGGTTCCGATCCAATACCATACCCATAACAACAAAAAAGTGGGCGAAACGCCCACTCGGAAAAGCCCACGAGGAGAGTATAGGTGCGGCTTGATGCTAAATCAACCGCCATTTGTCAACAACTTGAGGATGAACACCGTCAGTACCACTGCAAATCCGAGCGCGGTGTTGTATTCGCGATTCGCAAGGTACTGTTTGAAGGAAAACGATCGTTCGAACGGACCGAATTTCGGAAGGAAGCGAGGAACACGGCTGCAATAACTGCGGAAGTCTTCGGGGAAGAGCCGTCCCAGGTGCGCCTCCTCGTTTCGTATCACGTTGGGATAAATCACCAGGGACGGAACGATCAGCACAAGCGCCGCAATCCAGCTTGCGCTCATGATTGCGAAGCCCACAGTTAGAAGAAAGCTGCCGACGTAGAGTGGATTCCGAGTCCAGGAGTACGGGCCGGCAGTGGCGAGTTTCGAATCCTTTCGAATCACACCCGCAGCCATTCCGCGGAGCAAAGCGCCGGCAACTGCAAAGGGAAGTCCGACCAGTATGGTGAACGTGCGGGGCGTCGCCAGGTAAAGCACGAGCGCGGCAACAACAAATCCCAATGGAACGCGAAGACGCTGGATCATACGGGAATTCCCGGCGAATGCATCACGCAGTCACGCTGTCGGCTTCAGGCAGGGACATTCTTTTCCGGCATGCGTCGTAGACATGATCCACGCTGATATCGACAATGCATTCCCAATGCTCCAACGGACATTTCTCGCGTTCGTAACAGGGTCGGCAGGGAATTCTTCGTTCGACAACGACGTCTTCGCGCCGGAAAGGACCATTGCGGTCGCTGCTGGTCGGCCCAAAAATCGCAACGATCGGCGTGCCGGCAGCAGCAGCGAAATGCATGGGGCCGGTGTCGCCTCCGACGAAGAGTCTCGCCTTTTCGCACAAGGCAACCAGCTCTTCCAGATTCGTCGGCACCTGATGAACGCCGCTGCCTGCAGTCCGGACAATGGTCCGAACCATATCTTCTTCGCCCGGTCCCCAGGTGACTGCAACGGGCAATCCGTCTCGCATGAGACGTCCGGCAAGCTGACCATACCGTTCCGGATGCCAGTTTTTCGTGACCCAGTTTCCGCCGGGATTGATGACAACGTAGTCCTTTATGCCTTTGAGTTTGTTCTCGACGGACTTTCGCGCGGATTCTGAAGCGCGCAGCGGAACCTCGGTATACCAGTCCGGCTCGATGCCGATGGGCCGGAGCAACTCCATCTGTTGATCGATGATGTGGACGCGCTTGGGCTTCACCACCTCGGTGTAGAAAATCCGGCTGGCGGATTCCCTCAGGAAGTCACGTTCCCAGCCAATGCGAACGGGTGCGCCGGAAAGATAAGCAAAGAATGCCGACTTCAGGAGGCCCTGGAAATCGATGGCACAGTCGTATCCGTCGGTTCGCAGCGCCCAGACGAATTCGCCGATTTCCTTGGCACTGCCGATTCCCGGGCTGTTGCGCCACTGATACGTATCGATGGGAATGAGCTTCACGTCGAGTCCGCTCATTTCCACCGCGACCTTGTTTTTGCGCTCGATCAGCCAGTCGATTTCCGCTTTTGGAAATGCGGATCGAAGCTGCGCAACCGAAGGCAGGCAATGCACGATATCGCCGAGAGAACCGAATTTTACGATCAGGAACCGGTTGAGATGATTCTTCATTGCGTCTTCTTCTTTTCCCGAGTGTCCGCAATTTTTCGGATTACGTCGCGTGTGGAATGGTCTTTGGCATCGCCAGTGATTCGAACCTGGCCACCGTACGCTCGAACGTATTCGCGTTCGGGCACGGAGTCTTCCGTATAGTCCGTGCCTTTGGCGTGAATCGACGGCCGAAGCACATCGAGCACATGCCGGACATCCGGCTCGTCGAACACCACGACATGATCCACGCATCGAAGCGCGGAGACAAGAGTCGTCCGTTCGTTTTCATTCAGAATGGGACGGTCCGGTCCCTTGAGCGCGCGAACCGAACGGTCGCTGTTTATCGCCACGACCAGAGTATCGCCCAGTTTCCGGGCTCCCTCGAGATAACGGACGTGCCCGACATGCAGAATATCGAAGCATCCGTTTGCGAGAACCACGGTTTTGCCGCGCAGCATTTCGGGTAATTCTTCCAGTTTGCGAACTTTCATAATTCAGTTAGTTGGAATTTGGATGAGAGCAAAACTGCCCTCCTGAGTCAGGAGGGCAGAGTGGTCGCGTTTTACGCGACCACTCGGGGGGTGGTTCCCATCGCGAAACGTACGGCTCAGGAACCACCCCTCGCGGGATCCGCTTCGCGATCCCGCTGCCCTCCTGACTCCGGAGGGCAATTTTCGCCCGACTCCAACTATTCAGCCTCGATAACATTCCTCAACTCATTATAGGTGACCGGCCGCGTTCCATGTTTCATGACAACGATGCCGCCGGCATAGTTCGCCAGCCTGGCCGCATCCGCAAATGTTCCGCCGGCGGCAAGCGCCAGCGTGAATGTTGCAATCACGGTATCCCCGGCTCCCGTCACGTCGGCAATTTCATCGGTACCATGAATGGGAATGTGAACGGTCTTTGCCGATTTTTCAAACAGCGCCATGCCATCCTTGCCGCGGGTAATCAGCAGGGCATTGTGTTTCAGCCTGCGCATCAGAGTTCTGCCCGCCCACTCGAGCTTGTCCCTGTCATTCCCGATCGTGATTCCAAGAGCAGCCTCGACTTCCGGTTCGTTGGGTGTCGCTGCCGTCATTCCGCTGAACGCAGTCATTGCGAACCGCGAGTCCACGGTCGACGGGATTCCTTTGCTGCTCGCGCCAGCAACGATGTCCGGCAGGATGGTGCCATAGCCATAGTCGGAAACCAAAAGCGCATCCGCCCGCGGCAGCAGCGATTTCAGCTTTCGTTCGAGGAACGGCCGTTCATTTGTTTTTGCGGTTGGCCCGCCGGAATCGAGCCGCACAATCTGCTGACGAGCGGAATGCACGGCACCGGCAAGTATGCGCATCTTCGTTGGTGTCCGGTACGATTTCGTTACCCGGATTCCGGCAGTATCGATTCCCAGTTTTCTGAAATGGGCGATGAGCTGGCTTCCTTCCTCATCGTCACCAAGAATGCCAACCGGCAGCGGTTCTGCGCCAAGCGCGCGCAGGTTATGAACCGCATTGGCGCCGCCTCCCGGAACAACCTGAGTGTCGCGACGATTCAGAATCAGCACCGGAGCTTCTCTGGAAATTCTGGAGATCTCTCCGTAAACGAAAACGTCTGCGACGAAATCACCGAGAACCACAACGCGTTTGCCTTTGAACTTTCTCAGCAAATCCTGAAGCTTGTTCATTTCACGAGTCCGTTCAGGATGGAGTCCACGGCATGCAGAAGATTGTCGGCGATGAAGTGCGGCTGGAACGGGGATGTCTTTCCGTGTTTTTCAAACTCGATCAGGCCGTCTCCGCTTCGCAGGAGCACGGATTTCACGCCGGCGCCGTGCGCAGCCTCGACGTCGACATAGCGGTCTCCAATCATGTAGGACTCTGCCAGTTCAATTTCCATCTCGCGGCTCGCTCGAAGAATCATACCCGGCTTTGGTTTCCGGCAGTCGCATTGTGTTTCCGGACTATGTGGACAGAAATAGATTCCGTCCAGATGCGCGGACCAGCGATTCAACTCCGCGTCCAGAACGCTGTGAACTTCGTGAACCATCGATTCTGGAAAGTAGCCGCGACCGACACCGGCCTGGTTCGTAATGAGGACGGCCTTGAATCCACTTTCATTGATGCGCCGCACGGCCTCGCCGGTCCATGGGAACGGCTTATACAATCCGGCATGATACATGTATCCAACTTCCTCGGACACCGTTCCGTCCCGGTCCATAAAGATCGCTTTAGACAGCTTCACTAAGACAAGATCTCCCTTGCCGCGGCACACACCATCTCCGGGCTGACCCTCGTCATGCACCGATGATCGATCGGACATTCCCTTAACCAACACGGACTGCACTCGACCGGTACATGCACTGCCCGTCCCAGCGGGCCGTATGGCGCCGCCACGATGAAATCCGTTGCACCGAACACAGCGACGGCGGGAATTCCCAGCGCGGACGCCAGATGCACCGGACCGGAATCGTTTCCCAGCATCAGCGCCGATTCCGCAATCAGCCCGATCAGCGTTTCCAGGCTGGTCTTCCCATTTAATATCGTTGCCGGCCGCTTCATGAATTTCCGTATTGATTCCGAAATAGACCGTTCGCCTTCGGACCCGATTATTACCACCGCGAGGTTGAACTCTTCCGCCAGCGTGTCGGCAGCTTCGGCAAACTGTTGATCTCCCCAGCGCTTCGCAGCGCCGAATGCCGCACCGGGACTCAGAATCATGAATCTCGCATTTGTTGGCACGCCCTCCGCCGCGAGCAGTTTGCGGGCGTTGGTCCGATCTTCGGACCTTGCTGTGATTTCCATCGAAGGATTGGAGACATCCGCCGTGACAGCCTTTGCAAGCTCGAGGTAGTAATCCACGTGATGAACTTTGCGCTTTTCCCCCTGAACTTTCCGCGTCAACATCCATCCGCGCGAATCCATCGCATAGCCAATGCGCCGCGGCACGCCGCCAAGAAGAACCATCGCCGCGGACTCAAAGGAGTTGGGAAAGAGAACGGCCATATCGAAGTGTTGCCGTCGAACTTCGAGCGCGATTCTGAACCAGTCTCGTATTCCGGAAGGCTTTGGCTCGGTCCATACACGGTCCACGTACGTTGCCGATGCGAAGACCCCCGTCACCGACGGTCGCACCATCACGGTGATTTCAGCATCTGGAAATTTTGCGCGGATGGCCTTCATGCTGGGTGTCGCGACGGCAGTATCACCAACCCAGTTTGGGGCGCGCAGCAGGATTTTCTTCAATTGCATCAGGAGAACCGGCCTCGGATCAATGCCATGAGCCGATCAATTTCCAAAATGTTAGCAGAAATGCGAAGGTGCAGGAAATCGCCCAGCCCAGCGCCTTCGAGCCGGACCGAGTCTTTTTCAGTTGTGATGAGACAGTTGTTTGCTCCCGTCTTGGTTAACCCCGCGATGTCTTCAGACGTGAATGCATGGTGGTCGCGGAACCCGACGCGTCCAGCAAGCGGGATATTCAGACCTTTAATGGCGTCAAAGAAGCGCTGTGGCTTGGCAATGCCGGCGAAAGCAATAACGGACTGATTACGCAGGGAGTTAACATCGATCGGGTCGCATCCTTTATATATACCGTCCACAACAGTCTGAATGGCGAAGGTCGGAATCGGCAGCGAAGGAATGGTCCAACCGGGCTTTTCCTGCACACACGCAGCCTGCGCGCGCCGGATCGCACTTTTGGGTTCGCGCCAACGTCCAAACGGAAGCAGTTTCTCTCCTTCCGTCCATTCCGCCGGATCGACAGTGACAAGGTCCACGTTGCGAAACAATCCGCGATGCTGGAAACCATCATCGAGAATAAAAAGATTTCCAAGACCTTCCCGTTCCGCCAGCAGCCCGGCCTCAAAGCGATCGGCGCCAACGACGACCGCGACGCCCGGAGATCGTCGCGCAATCAGGTAAGGCTCATCGCCGGATTCGTGCCACTTGACGATGGGGCCGTCGCCACGACTCACAATCAGAATTCCTTTGGTGGATCGTTTGTAACCACGTGACAGAACGACGGGGCGAAACCCATCACTTCGAAAACGTTCCGCCAGGGCAATGACCAGCGGCGTCTTTCCCGTTCCCCCGAGTGTGAGATTCCCGACGCTGACGACCGGATGATTCAAACGATGGGTTTGAAATATCCCGGCCTCATACATTCGTTCTCTCGCACCAAGCAGGAGCCGGAATATGCGACTCAAAGGTTTTCACTCCGCAGCATTGGTCAGGATTATACAGTGGCAGGGAGCGATCGCCCCTCCTGGCCAGGAGGGGCGATTGCTCGTTCGTGCTGCCAGCAGGGATTCATCCGAAGTATTTCTCGATAGGTTAAAATCGGCTCGTGCCTAGAAAGAAGTCCGAATCCGGTTTTCAAAACTTCAGCCGCACCCTGTTTGATTTGGCGTTGAGCAAAGCCTTCGGCGCGCGCAAGTCCGAACCCTTTCTCAAGGAAGCGACTGAAACCATCGCAAAGACGATTTCCGTCGAGCGAGCCAGCGTCTGGTTATTTGTGCGCGGTGGAAGAGCCATACGCAGTGTCGACCTGTTCGAGCGTGGCTCATCCCGGCATACGCAGGGTGTCGAACTTGCGATGTCGGATTTCCCGACCTACTTTGCCAGCCTTCGCAGCCAGCGTGCGATTGCCGCTCATGACGCTCATCGGGATCGGCGCACTCGGGAGTTCTCCGAGTCTTATCTGACTCCCCTGGGCATCACCTCCATGCTCGATGCTCCCATCCGCGCCGGTGGAAAAATGATCGGACTGATCTGTGCGGAGCACATCGGCCCGCGGCGGCGCTGGTCGCCGCAGGAGCAGAGCTTTGCGGCGTCTGCAGCCGACCTGATCGCTCTCAGCTTTGAAAATGCAAAGCGGCAGGAGGCCACGGCAAAACTGCGTCGCAGTGAAGAGCGTTATCGGGCGCTTGCGGAGAACTTCCCTCACGGTGCCGTGCTTTTGTTCGACACGGACCTGCGATACGTGGTGGCGCATGGCGCGTCGATGTCGGAGACTCTCAACCTCCCGAGTGAGTCCCTCGTCGGTAAAACGATATTCCAGGTCCTTCCACGCGAAACCTGCGAGACGATCGAACCCCACTACCGCGCCGCATTAAATGGAAAGCCGTCGAAATTCGAGCTTGCCTTTGGAGGAAGGTGGTTCGAAGTCCATACCGTGCCAGTGCGCTCGGCAGGAGGACGTGTCACCCTGGCGATGGCCATGGCCCACGACATCACGGACCGTCTTCAGGCGGAACAGGAGATCCGCAAAAGTCATCGACTTCTGAGCGACGCACAGACGCTTGCGAGCCTGGGTGTGTTCGAGTGGCGGGCATCGGACAATAGCGTCACCTGGTCGGATTCGCTTCATGCCATCTTTGGTTCCACACCGGGCGCGGAAGTACTGACGGTGGATAGTTATCTGCAAAGGGTCCATCCCGGCGATCGTGAAAAAGTACGAGACGGTATCTACAATGCCTTTTCCAGGGGGGCGTCATTTGCACAGGAAGAGCGCATCACTCGAAATGATGGGACGCCGAGAGTCCTGAGTACAAAAGGCGCCGCTGTAAAGGATGAGAACGGAAGTGTCGTCGGGTTGATTGGCATTTGCCAGGATGTGACGGATATCAAGGAAGCGCAGCGGGTTCTCGTGGAGTACAGCAGGACGCTCGAAGAACAGGTTGCCGATCGAACGAGAGATCTTCGCGAAAAACAGGCGCAACTCATCCAGTCGGCAAAGATGGCATCGCTGGGTAACCTTGTTGCCGGCGTGGCGCACGAAATCAACAACCCGCTCGGAGCGGTGCTTGCCAATTGGAATATCGTTCAGCACGCGGTCGGGCAGTTGAACATCCTTACGGACGGTAACAGCGAGACGCGCCGCTTCATCGATGCCATTGTGGAAGCGGAGGAAATCGGAATTGTCGCGGCCCGTCGAATCCATGGCATCGTGACGAGCCTCCGGACTTTTGCGCGGCTGGATCAGGCGCGCGAAGACGAACTGGATATTCACGAGCTTCTGGAATCCACATTGCCGCTCGTGGGACACCTGCTGGGAAATCGCATTTCCGTGCAGCGAAGTTACGGCTCGGTTCCACCAATCCGCTGCTTCCCGGACAAACTCAATCAGGTGTGGATGAACCTGCTGGTCAATGCGACGCAGGCCATCGAGGGATCAGGAGTGATCCGGCTTCGGACCTACGCGATCAATTCTCACGCCGTTGTCGAGATCTCGGATACGGGGAAGGGCATACCTTTGGAAGATCGAATTCGTATTTTCGATCCCGGCTTTACCACGAAAGGTGTTGGTGTAGGGACGGGCCTTGGGCTGTCGATTGTTCATCGCATCATCGAGGAGCATCGCGGGAGCATCGAAGTCGAAAGCGAAGTCGGGATCGGCAGCACGTTTCGCGTTACGCTTCCGATGCACCGCACCCAGGACAGCGGAGTTCACGAAGCATAGAACGTTTACCGCTGAGGGCTCCACGCCAGATAAACACTGTAGCTGCGAGAGATTGGATCCACTGAAGGATAGATGTCGGGCATGTATCGGTTCCGGACGATTCCCCCCTTTTGAAGATTTGAGTCCGCATGCCGCTTGAAAACGTATGTGCCGGTGAACCAGCCCATCGCTCCGCCAGCAACGATATCGGCCGCGAAATGTCGCCGCTGCGTGAATCGCGCGACGCTGACGGCTGAGGCCACGGAATAAGTGATTATCGGTATCGCTTTATGGTTCCGGTATTCATGAGCAACTACCGATGCGAACGACCACGACATCATCGTGTGTCCGGAAGGGAAGCTGTCTTTGCCTTTGAAAAATCGCCCTTCGCCTCCTGGGAGGTCCGGCCGCTCGCGTCCTGCCGCAACCTTGAGCACCGATACCAGGATGTAGGTGTCGAGCAAAGCCTGCGCTCCAAGGACTCCCGTCTCGCGTGCGTGAGCATCCTTACGCACCCTTCCATATAAGTAAAAGGCTCCAGCTGCTGGAAGCGTCGTATAGACGGCGCCCATCCTCGCCACTTTACTGCTGATTGCAGCCTGTCTCGGCGAATCAGGCAGCGCATCGGATGTTCGCTGGTCGGTCGCAATAAGTGCTGCGGTAGTGCCTCCGAAAAACGCCCACCATCCGGCGTTGTGCCGGTTCATACGAAACGGGCTGGTCCAGATTGCTTTCTGATCGGACCAGATCGTGGTCAGTATTACTTTTCCCGTCGAGGGTTCCGAAGTGCTGACGGGAGGCAGTGCCGCCGTAGCCGGCGCTGGCGCTTGTTCCACTGGTTGTTGCGATGCTATTTGCACTGGAGTTTCGGCTTCGCTGGCAGGCGGGGCTTGCACAACCAGAAAAACAGACAGAAGTAAAGTTCCCATCATGCGCGACCATAGCATAGTTCACTCATCTGTTAGACTCACGCCGGGAATTCGGATCGATTCATGCTCGGTACAAAACTCGCACATTACGAGATCACTCGCCGTCTGGGAAAGGGCGGTATGGGCGAGGTGTATCAGGCGACGGATGCCAGACTCGGTCGAAACGTCGCCATCAAGCTGCTGCCCATGGACTCCACGCAAACCGAGGAACGACTCAAACGTCTGGAGTACGAGGCCCGTGTCCTTGCGTCGTTGAATCATCCGAGCATTGCTTCAATTTACGGGCTGGAGGAATTCGAAGGCCGCAAGTTTCTCGTTATGGAGCTGGTGCCGGGGGAGACACTGGCGGAACGCATCAAGCGGGGTCCCATTCCCGTGGGCGAGGCAATCGGCCTCGGCAGGCTTATCGCCGAAGCCCTGGAGGTGGCGCACGAGAAAGGAATCATCCATCGCGATCTGAAGCCTGCCAACGTCATGATCACGCCGGACGGAAAGCTCAAACTTCTCGACTTCGGCCTCGCCCGTATTTTCGAACCCGTGCCTGATATGTCCGGCGAAAGCCCAACGCTTCCTTCGACGATGTCGATGGGGAACACCATTCTCGGAACGGCGGCGTATATGAGCCCCGAACAGGCTCGAGGAAAGAGCGTCGACAAGAGAACCGATATATGGGCTTTCGGTTGTGTGTTGTTTGAAATGCTGACGGCGCGTCAGGCATTTGCCGGTGAGACGGTTTCCGACATTATTGCGGCGATACTCAGCGGCATCCCGGATATGGCGGCTCTTCCAAAAGAAATACCGGCGAAGATCCGCAGCCTGATTCGCAAATGCACCGAGAAGG
>Ga0184628_10000002_pt1 | contig 142867 bp, 125 predicted proteins | sample PLM4_5_b1_FD_133149 | JGI IMG/M metagenome (GOLD analysis project Ga0184628, IMG submission 133149) | Groundwater sediment microbial communities from an aquifer in East River, Colorado, USA - PLM4_5_b1 | ecosystem: Environmental > Terrestrial > Soil > Riparian zone | place: USA: East River...
GAAATGTTGACTTCGACATCGACGACATACGCCTCGATGCCATACACGGCAGCGCTCCGAGTTTTGAAAAGCATGGTTTTGTGGTGGGGGAAAATGCGAAGGGCTCACTCAGTCTAGAACGGCGGGGCGTTCCGCTGCAAGCGTTGTGCTAACATTCCCACCGTGAAGCAACTGGCAATCGCCTGGGCGCTGTTGCGCTTCTACTTCCGAATCACTCCCGCCAACTGGTATCGCCACGCACCGTTCCTGCCGGTTCCGCCCCGCGATTATCTCGAATGGAGATTTCACACCGCATACGGAAATAATCGACCTCCGATGGGAACCGTTTTCCGCGACGTCTGGCAGCTGGGGGACTGGCTGCGGACGTTTCCGGAGTAAGGTGTCCAAACCCGTCAAACGTTCCGTCGCAATTATTGTTCGAAAGGGCGACCTCATTCTGTCTGTCCGTCGCCCCGATAACGATGACGAATTGCCGGGAGTCTGGGGTCTGCCTGCTGGATCCTTCAGGAGTTCAGAGTCGCTTGAAGACCTGATTGCGCGGATCGGTCGGCAAAAACTCGGCGTCGCCCTGACGCCGATTCGAAGACTTGCAGATGGGTCTCAGGATCGCCCTGCCTATAGGCTTCAGATGGAATTGTGGGAAGTCTCGATGGAAGGGGCTCCAAACCATCCCGAATTCGCGTGGTCCCCGCTAGAAGTACTGAAGGCGGGCATGGACCAGGGTTCCTTGTGTTGCGAGTTGGCGTTGGGTTTGGAGGCCGGAAAAGGGAAAAGCCGCGTCAGCTTATAATTGCTTTTCGCCAGGGACGGTAGCGGAAGAAGCGTTTGGGCTGATGCGGCTCTATTTTCCCTATACGAACCAATAGAGCGGCCAGCCCCGGCGAAAATACAAAAAACTTTAATATTCCCAGCGGAGAAGCAGACTTCCCCAGGTCCAGCCGGCGCCAAAGGTGGCCATCAGTACCTGGTCTCCCTTTACAACCTTTTTATTTTCAACAGCTTCCGACAAGCAGATGGGGATAGTCCCGGCGGTGGTATTGGCAAACCGATCAATATTAATAGCCACCTGAGAATCGTCCAGTTTCATCCGATCGACGGCCGCCTTTATAATTCGAAGGTTGGCCTGATGGGGAATGAATAGCTTGATGTCCTTGGATGGGATGCTGTTCTTTTCGAGGATTTCGGCAGAAATATCGGCCATCCCGCGCACGGCATACTTAAAGACGTTCTTACCGTCCTGATGGACGTAGTGCATCTTCTTCTGAACGGTTTCCACGGAAGGAGGGTTCAGGCTGCCCCCCGCCGGCATGTACAGGTACTGGCCGCCGGAGCCATCGGATCGCAGCAGGAAGTCCATGACGCCGACCTCGTCTCCGGCCGCAGGCTCCAGAAGTACGGCCCCAGCCCCGTCTCCGAACAGGACGCACGTAGCACGGTCGTCAAAATCGATGATGGACGTCATGACGTCGGCGCCGATCACCAGCACCTTCTTGTGTGATCCGGCCGAAATAAACTGGGCGCCGGTCGCCAGGGCATAGACAAAGCCGGAGCAGGCACCGGACAGATCAAATCCCCAGGCCTTCTTTGCGCCGATCTTATGCTGAACCAAACAGGCCGTGGACGGAAACATCATGTCCGGCGTGACCGTGGCCACGATGATCAGGTCGATTTCCGTCGCGTCGATTCCGCGCTTCTCCAGCAGCTTTTTCGCCGCTTCTGTCGCGAGATCGCTGGTCGCCTGGCCTTTGGCAGCCACACGCCGTTCGCGGATTCCCGTTCGCTCCACGATCCAGCTGTCCGACGTGTCGACCGTCGTCTGAAGTTCCAGGTTGGTGACCCTCCGCTCAGGGAGGTAGTGAGAAGACGCAGTGATTTTTGCTCGAAGTATATTCAAAAAATAAGTCCTTAATGAAAGCCCAAAACGGCGAAATTAGCACACTCCACCACGTGATACAATCGCGCTTCGTCTATGGAGCAAACCTATTATCAAAAGGGCTTTGGGCTGGGATCCGAGATCCGGCCGCAAATGCACGATAATTACCGCAGCCAGATCGTCGATTTGATGCGCGCCAATGGGTTCCGCCTGAACATTGGCGACCTGACATTTCTCCTCGCGATGGAGTTTGGGTTTTGCTACGGAGTCGAACGCGCCGTGGAATACGCGTATGAAACGGTCCACCAGTTTCCCGGCCGCCGCATCTTCCTGACCGGCGAGATCATCCACAATCCGCACGTGAATAATAAGCTCCAGGCAATGGGAATTCGGTTTCTTCCTGCAGGTCCTTCCGGCACGTCTGGAAACGACAAATACGATCTCGTGGAAAAGGAAGACGTCGTCATCATTCCAGCCTTTGGCATTCCCGCCACCGATATCGATCGACTTAACAAGAAGGGGTGCGTCGTTGTCGACACCACCTGCGGTTCGGTGTTGAACGTCTGGAAAAACGTCGAAAGGTATGCGCGGCTCGGAGTGACTTCGGTTATCCACGGAAAGTTTGAGCACGAAGAGACCCAGGCCACGTTTTCTCGAACCACACTATACAAGGACGCTCACTTCCTCGTCCTGCGGGACAAGAAGGAAGCGGCGCATATTTGCGATTTCATCGCCAACGGCAGTGATTCGACGGTATTTATGGATGTATTCCGGAACGCCGTCTCCCCCGGATTCGATCCGGACGTGCACCTCGGCCGCATTGGTCTGGCTAATCAGACGACCATGCTGAGTTCGGAGTCGCTGGAAATCGCCGAAATGCTGCGCGTGGCGATGGTCGTTCGCTACGGCAACGAGAATCTTTCCGAGCACTTCTATTCATTCGACACCATCTGCAGCGCCACTCAGGATCGCCAGGATGCGGTACAGCGGCTTGCAGGGGAGCATGTCGACCTGATGATTGTGATCGGCGGATACAACAGCAGCAACACGTACAATCTGGCCCGGATTGCGTCGACATTTACGACTGCGTTTCATATCGAAGATGCCGCTGCGATTATCAGTGCAGACCAGATTCGGCATAAGCCCGTCGGCAGCAAGACGGAAGTCGTGGGAACCGGTTGGTTCCCGAATCCCACCATGACGATCGGAATCACAGCAGGCGCTTCAACCCCCAATAACCAAATTGGCGAGGCCATAGAACGCATTGCCGGATTCCGGGGTACAATTGACGTCGCTCATATCTTAGGAGTGCATTAATCCATGGCTGTTTTTGATACGAAGAAGGCGAATCCCACGTTCATTATTCCGGAAGCTCCGGCGAAAATTACGCGGAAGAAAAAGAAGCCGAAAGAGATTGCGGTGGTGAACCCGGACAACTGCACAGGTTGTGAAGCGTGCGTGCCCTTCTGTCCGGTGGATTGCATTGAACACACCCCTCGCGATATGTCGAACGGAATCAGCGTGGTGATTCCCAACGTTCAGGTCCGGTTCGATGAATGCATTGGATGCAAGATTTGCGTGAATGTCTGCGAGCGCATGGCCTGGGATGCGATTCAGATGGTTCCGACGGAGCAGGTCGAGGAGTATTTCGGCATCAAGATGCACGATAAGTACGAAGACGCCGTCGCCGCGTACGAGAAGAATTAGCCCTATCGACCGGCGATCGCCCTTACGATTGCTTCCCCGTGAAGCCGCCCGTTCTCAATAAACACTTCCGCGTTCATTTTCCCGCCCACAACGGAACCCGCCAGGTAAACCCCGGGCACGTTCGTTTCAAACGTTTTCGTATTGTGAGTGGGCCGCAGGGTGTCGCTGTCGAACTGAACGCCAAGCTGGCGGAAAAATTCCGTCGACGTGTGATATCCCGTCAACAGGAACACCTGTTGCGCCGGAATGCTGTGAGGTGTTCCCTGCTGATCGACTTCGACTGTGTTGTTCGTAATCTTCACCACGCGCGAGTTAAGAAATGGCTTCACCTCTCCTGCCTTGAAGCGATTTTCAATATCCGGCCTTACCCAATATTTCAACGTCGATCCCATTTCCGATCCTCGATGAACCAGCGATACCCGCGCCCCTCCGCGGAACAGATCCAGCGCCGCTTCCGCCGCCGAGTTCTTGCCGCCCACCACAACGACGTCGCGGTTATAAAACGCGTACGGTTCGGAGTAATAGTGCGAAACATGCGGCAGATCTTCTCCCGGAATACCGAGGATGTTCGGATTGTCGTAGTAGCCAATGGCGAGGACAACGTTGGCAGCAGAGTACGTTCCTGCCGAAGTCGTCACCCGGAAGCGATGGGCAGCGGTGCTCTCCAGCTTCTGAGCTTCCTCATACTGGTGAACATTCAACTTCAGTGCACCAACGATTTTTCGGTAGTACTTCAACGCTTCATTCCGAGTTGGTTTCTCGCGTTCGGATACCAGCGGGATCCCGCCAATCTCCAGCAGTTCCGGCGTTGTGAAAAACACCATCTGACTCGGAAAGTGATAAATGGAATTCGTGATGCAGCCTTTTTCCAGCACCACATACTTCAGCCCGCGCCGGTGCGCGTCAATCGCCGTCGCCAGGCCGGTTGGACCGGCGCCAATAATAATTAGGTCGAGAGTTTCAATTAAATCGAAAATTTCGTCAATTTCGTCCATCAGACTTCCAAATATCTCCCTTCGGCCACAACGTTGGCTGTGGATGTAAGTTTCAATCGGCCGTTCTCCGGCCATTCGACGCGAAGTTTTCCCGCTTTGGTGTGGACCGTCACGTCGCGTCCAGTCCGGCCATTCAGAATCGCTGCTACCGTTGCTCCGCAGGATCCGGTTCCCGAAGCGTACGTCGGTCCGACGCCTCGTTCCCAGAACTCCACCTGAAGTTCCCTGTCGTTGAGGACGCGAATGAATTCAACATTCGTTCGGTTCGGAAATGCGGGATGGCGCTCAAGTTTCGAGCCGAGACGGTGAATGACTTTTTCTTCGAGATCCTTCAGAAACAGCGAGCAGTGTGGATTGCCGGTTGAACATGCGGTAATGCGTACCGTTTCACCGTCGACATCCAGCGGATAGTCGACAACGCGATCCACCGGCGATGCCGCAATGAACGGAATAACCTCCGGGCGAAGCCCGGGAACACCCATGTCGGCCTCGTACTCTCCGCCGATTCGAGTCAGGGTGTAAATTCCGGAAACTGTCCGCAACTGGATCCGAGGTTTCGGCCATTTGCCGGACTCGATCAGATACGCTGCCGTACACCTCAAGCCATTACCGGAGCACTCCGGCTCACTACCGTCGCAATTGAAAATGCGGAGATCGTAGGTATCGCCCGACAATTTCCAATAGATGAGCCCGTCGGCCCCCACTCCGAAATTGCGATTGCAAATCCGCTGGGCGAGGCCCGACAGTTCACTTTCTGGAGTTGTGCCGCGCTCGGTCAGAAGGAAGTCGTTACCCAGTGCTTGCGTCTTTATAAAGTCGATCGCCATAGTGAAATTCTTTGATCGGAAGTTTCCAAACCCAAATTGCTCCGAAGAGAAAGACAATGGTTCCCAATACGCCTCCCTCCGGTCCGTATTGTCCTCCCAGCAGCCACGAAGCGCCGCTGACATTGGTTGTCCAAAGCGATGCGACTCCCAACCCCGATAGAGGAAGTCCCGCAATCATTCCGGTGCCGACATTCCAGCCGAGATGAAGGCCATATGGAAACCAAAGCGACCGCGTCTTCAAGTATGCCAACGACAACATCATTCCTGCCACGATTGTATTGAAGACGCCCAGCCGCGAGGAGTTGGGGTTCTGGGCATGAAGCAAGCCAAACACACAGGACATTGCAATCATGGCCGGCCACGGTCCGATGCCTTTCATCAATATCTGCAAGGGATAACCGCGGAATATGAGTTCTTCGAATGCCGCCGCAACAATCAATAACCCCAGGGTAAGTGCCGCCTCGCCGACGGTATGCTGAGATGCCGTCCACTCGATTTGCATTTGTCCAAGAATCCGCGATCCCAGCATCAATAAAATGACCAGGCCTGCCGCAATGACAAGGCCGGATCTGAATGTTCGTGCCCAACCTTCATGAAACCCCACGCCAAAAGCCAGCAGCGGAGAGTGTTCCACAATACGTGCGGCGAATGTCGTTGCCGTGATTGCCGGTATGAAACTGATTAAAACGTTCAACGCCAGGTCGTGGAGCGGGTTTCCCAGGCCAATGGTTTGATCGAACACCATCGTCACCGCAAATCCCGTGGCCAGCCAGACGGGCATTAGAACGATGACGAATGCGGATAGCTTCCAGCCGATTCGGAGTTCACTTCGCGAATTGAGGAAAAACGACATTCCCTATAGATACTTTCTCAGCAGCAGTTCCAGCTTTGTCCGAGTTTCTACCGGAGCTTTTTTGAGGTCGGTCAGTATGGCGTGCTGAAGAGAGCTGCCGCATTTGCAGGCGCGCTCCACCGGTAAGCGTTTGACGGCGGCTCTGATGATCTTCTGCGCGTTCTCGCTGTTCATGGTGAGATTCTTGATGATGTCCGCAACGGTCACGGAATCGTGGTCCGGATGCCAGCAGTCATAGTCGGTGACCAGTGCCATGGTTGAATAACAGATCTCGGCCTCACGGGCGAGTTTGGCTTCCTGCAGATTCGTCATGCCTATCAAATCCATTCCCCAGCTTCGGTATGTGTTCGATTCTGCTTTTGTCGAGAACTGAGGGCCTTCCATGCACACATACGTGCCGCCGCGCTTGATCGGAACGCCTGCATCCGTGCCGGCAGCGCCAATGACATCGGACAAAACGTGACAGATCGGATCACCAAAGCTGACGTGCGCAACGATGCCATTTCCAAAGAACGTCGAAATCCGAGCCTTGGTGCGGTCATAAAACTGATCGGGTAGTACCACATCCAACGGCCGAAGCTCCTCTTTCAGTGAACCCACAGCGCTTGCGGACAGAATCCACTCCACGCCAAGCTGCTTGAACCCGTGGATGTTGGCGCGAAAATTCAGTTCAGAAGGGAGAATGGTGTGGTTTCGATGATGACGGGCAAGGAACGCGACTTTCTTTCCTTCCAGGGTTCCAATTCGATAGGAATCGGAAGGTTTGCCGAACGGTGTGTCGATGACGGCTTCTTCCGTATCCGTGAGTCCAGCCATCTGATACAAACCACTGCCGCCAACGATTCCGATTCTGACGTCACTTCGCATGTTCAACCAGCTCCAGTAATACCCCGTGCGTGCTTGAGGGGTGAATAAATGCAATCTTTGAATTATGGGCACCATGCCGGGGAACCGTGTCGATCAGACGGGCTCCTGCGGCTTTAAAACGAGCCAGCGCTTCCTCGATATTGTCTACGGATACGGCGATGTGATGGACGCCTTCGCCGCGTTTTGCCATGAACTTTTCAACGGGAGAATCTGCATGAAGTGGCTCGAGCAGCTCGATTCGGCTGTCGCCCAGTGGAATCATCGCGAGTTTCACGCCCTGGTCTTCGACGGTTTCATAGCCTGAAACTTTCAGGCCCATGGTGTTTTCGTAGATCTTTACGGCGTCGGCAAGAGACTTCACGGCAATTCCGATGTGATCGATTTTCATGATTCAAACCTCGTTCCGCGCACCAGCGATTCCACAATCGTATAGGGGTCGGTTTCACGCCGAGCAATCCTATCGATGAGTCTTTCAATACCGTCTCCCGGAAATGCGGTTTCAATCGCTTTTTGTACCAGCCGTTCACGAAGGAGGTTCAGCAGGCGCTGGCGAGCTGCGTCTCGCCGTTTCTCCATGCGAAGGGATGTCGTTTGAGAGTGCTCATAGCTTTTGTCTATGGATTCGGCCAGTTCTTCAATTCCGCGATCTTCGGTTGCGATGGTTTTAACGATAGGTGGAATCCATCCGTCCGGCCGATGGGCCAGTGAGAGCAAAGACTGTACCGCGCGCTCCATGTTTTCGACGCCGGGCCTGTCGCACTTGTTGATGACGAAGACATCGCCAATTTCCATGATGCCGGCCTTAAGCGCCTGAATATCGTCGCCCATTCCGGGTACGAGCACGACAACGGATACGTCCGCGAGCTTCACAATATCGATTTCATCCTGACCCACGCCGACGGTCTCCACCAGAATTGGATCTCTCGACGCTGCATCGAGCACGCTGACAACATCGGCAGTCGCGCTTGCAAGCCCGCCCAGGTGTCCTCGGGTGGCCATGCTGCGAATAAATACTCCGGGATCGGTGGCAAGCGCGCTCATGCGAATCCGGTCGCCCAGAACGGCGCCTCCGCTGAACGGGCTGCTTGGATCGACGGCGACAATGGCCAGTGTTTTGTTTTTTCGACGGTAAAATGCAGCCAGACGGTCGACCAGCGTACTTTTGCCACTGCCGGGGCTTCCGGTGATGCCAAGAATCCGGGAATTTCCGGTGTGCGGGTAGGCCCTTCGAAGCAGCTCCGAACCGTCAGCCGTACGATTCTCCACGCGGGTAATCGCGCGCGCCAGCGAGCGAACATCGCCCTTGAAAATACTCTCCAGGAGATCTCCAGGTTCACTGAAACCCATGGTGTCGAGGCGTCAGACGAGGGGGTCGATCATGGTCCAGGTCATGTCGCAATCTCCGCATTTGTAGCGATGCCCGGTTGCTTCGATGTTTTCGAGGCGTATGAGCGACGATGAACAGAATGGACAGTAATTGATCGCGCAATTCGCGGTATATGGCTCGGAGACTTTCGTCGACACGTCCTCAATCGAAGAAAGCACCGACTCGATAACCATGGACTGGCTTCGTCGCCATTCCGGACGGGATGGCCAGAAGATCTCAACGGTCACGTAGATCCAGCCGTGGGGAATGGGTTCCTCCGGGCCGCCAGCCGAATAGATGTGGAGGCAATCCAGACGAATATCGGTGCCTGCAAGTTTGGAGTCCAGAATGCGAAGTAGTTCGGACAGCCGGCTCAGCCCGGATGACCCTTGAACACGGATTTCCATCCACAGGCTGTCTTCCTGTTTGTGGCCCGCACAGCAGCCCTCCACGCTCAGCCAGGGGAACCGGTTGAGTTCCTTCAGGACGGGACGCAATACTTTGTCTGCTCTGCCTAGAATGTCGGGATTGGACATGGCTCCAGAATATCACGTACAATCCCCGAGGGGAGGTTCACTATGAGCCGCACACGAATAGCCGGGACAATCGTCTCTTTCCTGCTCTTGACAGCAGGTTCCTCTTTTGCTCAGACACCCAGCAACCAGGTTGCCAAGGGACCCACGCCCAAGGCTTCGGCCTCGAATTCAACTTCGACTTCCAAGTCGACGACTGCGTCATTGGTCGATCTCAACACTGCCAGCAAGCAGGCTTTGATGACCCTGCCGGGAATCACGGAGACAAATGCCCAGAAAATCATTGAGAATCGTCCTTACAAGTCGAAGGCAGATCTTACGCAAAAGAAGGTCATTTCCCCGGATGCTTATGCAAAGATCGAAGCCCGGATCAATGTAAAGACAACCACACGGGTCAGTCCGGGTAGTGTCGAGAAAAAGGCAGCGTCTTCAAAGGGACAGTCGGAGGTCCAAAAGACGCAGTAGTTCAGTTACTTTCTACATACCATTCACAAAGAGGCTGCCATTTGGCAGCCTCTTTCGTTGCAGGGGCGGTCGGACCGCCCCTGCAGCTACCGGTTGGCACGCCGATACGCCTTGGCAATTCGCTTCCAGCGCTTCTTTTGCTCCGACAAGGCAGCAATATCCTTTCTTCTGTCGTTGTATTCCAGCTCGCGCTTTAGTTTCTGAAAGCTCGACAGACGTTGGGATTCCATTGTTCCGTCATCAATGGCCTGTTTCACCGCACATCCTGGTTCCGATTCGTGACAGCAGTCACGGAAGCGGCAACGCTCCGCCAGTTGCCCGATCTCTTCGAAGGTGTCATCGATTCCGGCGGCATCCCACAGCTGAAATTCCCGCATGCCGGGCGTATCGATAAGAACTCCCCCGGAAGGCAATGGAAACAACCGGCGATAGGTCGTGGCGTGACGTCCCCGATCGTCACCGGAGCGAACCTCCATAGTCTTCTGAACATCCGCTTTCAGCAGACAATTGATCAGCGTGGATTTTCCCACTCCCGACGAACCCATCAGTACAACCGTACGTCCGGGTCCCAAATATGGCTGAAGTGCATCCACACCGGTTCCCGTCACGGCGCTCAGGACATGAATCTCAACTCCCGGAGCAGCGGCTCCGATTTCCGAGACAGCGCCGGATGGATCCGAAGCGAGATCCGCCTTGCTCAAGACGATGACTGGCTGAGCCCCACTTTCCCACAATGTTCCGAGGTAACGTTCGATGCGGCGCGGATTGAGATCGGCATTGAGCGACATTATTAGAAAGACCGTATCGACATTGGTCACCAGAATCTGTTCCACGGCCCGCCTGCCGGCTTCCTTCCGCGACAGTTTCATCCGTCGCGGCAAAATACTGTGAATTCGCGCCTTCGCTTCACCCTCGAGAACACCGATTGCTACCCAATCGCCGACTGCAGGAAGCGCCGAACGATCCGCTGCGGCATGACGCAGATGTCCTGTTATCTCCGCTGCAAATTCGCCACTGTTTGCGACGACGCGATACGCATCCCTCTGTTCTTCCATCACGCGCGCCGGTTCCAGGCCTTCACGCGATTCCGCAATCCAATGACTTTGAAAAAACGAATTCCATCCCAATGTGTGTAAATACACTTTGGACCTCCAGAATAGTTTCAGTTGGTTGTGCTGGAATGATTTGGAAGGCAGGCGGGGATGGTGCGAGTGAAGAACGAACTAACGGGACAAACTAAGCGTCGATTTACCTCGCGAGGCCTTCCACAATTTCAGAGATTTGAACACGGGCCATAACATCCTCCTTTTGAATGTGAACGGGCGATTCGCGAAAGAATACCACACACTGGTGTTCCCGGGCGGGCTAATGCCTCATTGATTTCAACGCTTCGGTTTCGTTTTCGAAGGACTCGAAGACCGTCAACAGCTTCGTGATTTGCAGCAGGTCGCGGATTCGCCGGGTGAGATTCAGCAGCTTCACCTGGCCGTCGATTTCCTTGCGAACGGTGGTAAATAGAGTCACAAGTTCTCCCAAGCCAGAGCTGTCGATATAGTCCACGTCCGCAAGATTCATCAAAAACTTTCGGTCGCCAGCGCGAAGGAGTTCCTGGAGGGCATCTCTCAATGTCCGTGTTCCATCACCGATGGTAATGCGTCCGCTGAGATCGATTATGACAACGTCATCCAGCCGGCGGATTTTCAGCAGAACGCTCATGATTCGTTTTCGGGGAGGCGCTTGACCATGCGGAGCCGGTTACCTCCGCCTTCAGCCTGCGAGATGACCACTTCGTCCATGAACGATCGAATGATCAGAATTCCGCGTCCGCTGGGTTTCAGCAGGTTCTTGGTCTCGGTGGGATCTGCCAGATCGCTGAGTCTGAATCCATGTCCCTGATCTTCGACAATGACTTCAATTTGGGGGCCGATGAGAGAAATCTTGAGATGGGCCTTTTTGGAGGGATCGCATTGATTGCCGTGGCGAATTGCATTGATCATGGATTCGCAGATTGTCAATTCCATCCAATACGCAAAGTCTTCAGAGAGGTTGAACTCCCGGGCGGCTTCGGTAACCAGACGCTGAACATCGTCCAGCGCTTCGAGCGTGCTGGGCACTGTAAGCTCGAAGCTCCTGGGTGCGTTTAAAGCCATTATGTCTAGGTAACACTAGGGGTTTTCAATTGTCAATCGCGTGCTACTCTAACTTGATGGAACCGGATTCAATTGAAGTTTCGCCGGCCGCCGAAATTCGCGGCACTGTGAGGGTTCCTGGAGACAAATCCATCAGTCATCGGCTTGCGATGCTGGGCGGAATTGCCGATGGCACAACTACAATTCACAACTTTGCTGAAAGCGCCGATTGCCAGAGTACGCTGAATTGCCTCAGACGTCTGGGTGTGATGATTGGTCAGACGGGTTCCACAGTCACCATCCAGGGCCGAGGCCTGCATGGTCTGGAGTCCCCCTCTCGCGAACTCGATGCCGGCAACTCCGGAACGACGGTCCGCCTGATGTCGGGCATCATGGCCGGTCAGTCCTTCGAGTCGACGTTTGTCGGCGATGCCTCCCTTTCCCGTCGACCCATGAGGCGTGTGATAGAGCCACTCCGGCGATTTGGGGCGACCCTGACGGCTCAAGACGACAACTTCCTTCCGCTCCATATCCAGGGAGGAAGTCTGACCGCGATTGACTACACGCTCCCTGTCGCCAGCGCTCAGGTAAAGTCCGCAGTCCTTCTTGCGGGCGTTTTCGCAAAGGGAACGACACGCATTCAGGAGCCGATTCCCAGCCGTAACCACTCCGAACTGGCGCTTAAGGAGTTCGGCGCCAACATTCGGAACGGCAACGGAGCGATCGAGATTGATGGCGGTGTCCGGCTGAAGGCTGGAACGTTCATGGTTCCCGGCGATATCTCGTCAGCAGCATTTCTGATCGCGGCCGCGGCGACATTGCCCGGTTCCCAGCTCCGACTCGTCGACGTCGGCATGAACGAAAGTCGGGCTGGTTTTGTTTCCCTGCTTCAGCAGATGGGCGCTCAGATACGTGTCGAACCAAAAGCTCCAGCTGGGGGTGAACCTATAGCGGACATTCATGTCCAGGGGGCCGAACTCACAGGCATGGAAATCGCCGGTGCGTGGATTCCCAACGTCATTGATGAACTGCTGATGCTTGCGGTTCTCGGTACGCGCACGCGTCAAGGCATTCGAATACGCGACGCCGCCGAACTTCGATCCAAGGAGAGCGATCGTATTCATGCAGCCGTGGTCAACTTGCGAATTCTTGGAGCTGAGGTGGAAGAGTTTCCGGATGGGATGTTTGTACGTGGTGGTCAGCGGCTGAACGGGGGAACGGTGAAGTCGTTCGATGATCACCGGATTGCGATGGCCTTTGCGGTCTCCGGTTTGTTTGCTGAGGCACCAGTGACGATTCAGGGCACCGATTGCGTCGGTATATCGTTCCCGGGATTCTTCCGGACCCTGAACGAGATTTCTAGCTAGCTGGAGTTTCCGTTGGAACCGGTGGTGCTTTGACAAGCCGCACACGCATAATTCGCCGGCCTATCATCTGTTCCACGCGGAAAATATTGCCTTCGAATGCGATTTCTTCGCCTTCCCGCGGCAAGCTTCCCGTCTGCGTAAGCAGGAATCCCGCCAGTGTGACGTAGTTAGCCGATTCCGGAAGGTTCAGCGATAACCTTTCGTTGAGTTCGCGAATCGAGATACCGCTGTCGATCAGGATGCTTCCATCCGCGTGCGGAACCATAAAGTCCACTTCAACATCGTGCTCATCCTGGATTTCGCCGACTATCTGTTCAATCAGGTCCTCAATGGTGACGATACCCTCAACGCCGCCATGCTCATCCACCACCACGCCCATATGGGTCTGCGCATTCTGCAGCATTCGAATGGAATTGTTGAGTTTCGCAGTGTCCGGAATAAAGACCGGCTTTCTCAGCAACTGGGAAAGCCGAAGTGTCTGAGGATGGTGCAGATACGGCATCAGGTCCTTTCCATGAAGAATGCCAATGACATTATTCAGGACTCCCTGGTAGACCGGGAAGCGCGTATATCGCGTCGTTTCCACTATCTGAAGGATTTCGGCCATAGGAGTGGAAATGTCCAGTGCTGTGACCTCCGGCCTTGGAACCATCACATCCTTTACCTGGCGCTCGGAAAACTCCAGAACCCGCTCCAGCATTTTGACCTGATCCTCTCGATTTCCTGCAGTAATCAGCGCTCGAAGTTCGCCATGAGATGTGACGTCTGCCGGAGGTCGGGTGGATTCCTGAACATGCTTATAGAAGACGCCGGCTACCTTGATCCCCAATCGGGTGGCAGGCGACAAAATCTTCATACAGACCGCAATCGGGACGACGATCTGCAGACTGATGCGCTCCGGATAGCGGGCTGCCAGAGCTTTGGGTCCCAATTCGCAAAAAAGCAGAATGAACAGCGTCAGGAGAACGGCCTCAATACCGAGTGCGATTTCCACCCTCTCCGGGTTAAGTACCATTCTAGAGACAAGAGCGGCCGAAACTGTTGCAGCGCCGATACTTGCGAAATTATTCCCGAGCAGGATGGTGGCAAGCAACTGCTCTGGTGCCTCGAGCCAGCCGGCTAGTTCATTGGCCCGGCGGTTGCCTGTATTTGCCAGGTGCCGGATCTTGAATCGGTTCGTTGAGAAAATAGCGGTCTCAGCCAGAGAGAAAAATGCAGACAGGACGAAAAAGACGAGCAGCGTCAGAATGAAGAAGAAACTCGACATTGAAGTCGTGTCTAAGCGACCGGAACTTTGCCGCAGGCCTTGGTGACAGCCTTATCGATTCGTTCTTCAATTTCCACTTCTGCTTTTCCCATGACGGTGGAGATTTCGGAAATCAGAAGGAATCGGGCACGATCCAGCATGCGTTTTTCGCGAAAAGACAGGGGTTTAACCTTGCTGAGGTACACCAGGTTCTTGAATACCTCGGCCACATGGAAGACGGAACCGGAGCGCATTCTCTCCGAGTTTTCCTTGAATCGGTCTTTCCAGTCTCGCGCGGAGAAAAAATCGCCGTTCGTCAGGTAGGTAATCAGCTGGTCGACATCTTTCCGCTCGATGATTTTGCGGAGGCCGACGTCTCCCGCGTTTGCGGTGGGAACCATAACGAGGATATCGTTGGAACAAATTCGCAGAAGATAAAATCTCTCGAACTTCTGGCCCGCGACAAGGCGATTGGAAATCTTTTCAATTATTCCAACGCCATGGTTGGGATAGACGACCTTGTCACCGATTTCAAATGGATTCATATTGAGGTAGACAGCAGTTTAATTGTACGTGTGCGATCGTCCGAACGTCAAGCCAGTATTGCGTTTCAGGTAGGGGTGGATTCAGACAACTGTGGATTTGTACAGGAGGGTCCTAATCGTTCGAGCATGCGCAATCGGGGACTTTGTCCTGAACCTCCCGGTATTGCATGCGCTGGCGTTGCGGGATCCTCATGCTCGATTCACATTGGTAGGATACCCTGACGTCTTGTCATTGGCGAAAGGGTTCATTCCGATTGAAGCCATCCACTCCATTGAATCCCCTCCATGGTCCAGGTTGTTCATCGGACCGATTGACCGCCTCAGTTTCAACTCCGCCTGGGTCTGGATGAAGGATACTGCAGTCGCCGAGCACCTTCGTCAATCGGGTATCGGTGAAGTTTTTCATGCAAAGCCGTTCCCGGATTCAGTTCATGCGGCCGATCATCTGTTGGCAACTGCGGGACTGGCTGCGCCAGCTCTGCCTGACTTGTGGCTGAGAGGGTTCAATCGAGTGATTATTCACCCCGGCAGCGGGAGCCCGGCAAAGTGCTGGCCCGGGTTTGAGGAACTTGCAAATCAGCTTCCCGATTCCGTTGTCCTGATCGGTCCGTGCGAGACGATATTTCAGACGAACCGTCCGCGTTTGGAAGGTTTGGGACTCCAGGCTGTATCGGAAGAAATACGTTCGTGCCGGGCATTCATCGGCAACGATTCGGGAATCACACACCTTGCGGCATACTGGGGTTGTCCGACTATTGCTCTGTTTGGCCCGACCGATCCTCGAATTTGGGGGCCCATCGGCCGTCGAGTGACTATTCTCAGGAAACCTTCGCTAAGCGATATTTCAATGGATGAGATCAGGAAATTTCTATGACAAAGCAAAAGCCGGCAGACATGACGCCGGACGAATTCAGGCAGTGGGGACATCAATTCATCGATTGGATCGGCGAATACCTGGCTCATCCGGAACAACTAAATGTTCTGTCGCAGGTCAAGCCTGGAGATATCCGCAGACAGCTTCCCGTTCTGCCTCCTCAACAGCCCGAATCCATGAGCGCAGTCCTGAAGGATCTGGATACGATTGTGGTCCCCGGCCTTACTCACTGGAATCATCCGGATTTTTTCGCCTACTTTCCCAATACTGGATCCGGACCGGGAATTCTCGGCGAACTGATTTGCGCGGCGTTTAACGTCAACGGGATGGTCTGGCGGACCGCTCCAGCCGCAACGGAGCTGGAAGAGCACGTCCTGGGCTGGCTACGAGAACTGATCGGACTGCCAAAAACATTTAAGGGCTTCGTGCACGACACGGCATCGATCTCAACCTTCCATGCGCTGGCTGCCGCACGTGAAGCGATCTCCGAGCGTAGTGTTCGCGACGAAGGCATTGGGGGCCCGGATGCCCCACGGTTGCGGATTTACGCTTCGGAACAGGCCCATTCCTCCGTCGAAAAAGGCGCAATGGCGATCGGGATCGGTCGTCGCGGCCTGGTGAAAATTCCGACGGATGCTGAATTTCGAATGGATTCCGCCGCTCTGGATGCGGCGATACAGCGGGATCTGAAAGAAGGGTTGAGGCCGTTTTGTGTAGTGGCAACTGTTGGCACAACATCGACGACCAGTATCGATCCGGTCCCGGCTATTGCCGATATTTGCGATAAGTACGGTTTGTGGCTCCATGTCGATGCAGCCTATGCCGGATCTGCGGCAATCGTACCCGAGATGCGATACATCCTTGCCGGCTGTGACCGCGCGGCTTCTCTGGTGACCAACCCGCATAAATGGATGCTGACGCCGGTGGATTTCAGCGCGTTCTACTGCCGCCGTCCGGACATGCTGAAACGAGCCTTTAGTCTGACGGCGGAATATCTCACGACTGCCGAAGGTGAGGAAGTGACCAACGCCATGGACTACTCCCTGCAGCTCGGGCGCCGGTTTCGAGCGCTCAAATTCTGGATGGTGATTCGCTATTTCGGAGTAGACGGCCTGCAGGCTGTCATTCGCGAACATATCCGTCTGGGAAAACACTTTGCTTCGCTGGTGCAAGCGGACAGTCGATTTGAAGTCGTTGCTCCGGTTCCTTTCAGTTCCGTTTGCTTTCGTCTGAAGTCGGATGACGCCGAGAACCAGTCACTGGTCGACAGGGTCAATGCCACGGGAAAGCTTTTCATCTCCCATACGCGGCTGAACGACAAGCTGACGATTCACTTCACCGTAGGGAATCTTCGAACCACAGAAGAACACGTCGATGCCGCATGGAAACTCATACAGAAAATGGCCTGAGAGTTAGGGGGTTATGGGGACAGACCCCACAATCCCCTAACTCCCCCCAATCACTTCGGCAAACTTTCGTGCCGCCAGGTCGAGGCGCGGGCCAGGGACCAACATGTAGTCCTCGCCGATGACAAAGATGCGCTTCTGGATCACCGCCGGGAGTTTTGCCAGTGCATTCCAGTCCACCTTGCGGCGCTCTGCTTCCTGGGCCGGCAGTCCCGAAGGAAGCGTCTCGATGATGATTTCAGGGCCTCGCTCCATGATGACTTCAATGGAAGGCTCCATGACTTCCTTGTCGACATCGCCGAAGATATTGATGCCTCCTGCGATCTCGATAAGCTCATTTTGAAATGCCTGCCCGCCGACGCTATAAAACGAACCCAGGGCGCCGACTCCGCGATTGTGCACCAGCAGGACTTTCGGATGGTGAGCCGGTGCGTGCTTCCGAATATCCTCGAAAGCGTTTCGAATGCGACTATCGATCTCTCTCGCTTTGTCCTCGGCGCCGACGGTACGTCCCAATTCGATCATGTATTCCAGCGTTTGTGCGATGCTTCCGTGCGTGAACGGATAGATTCGAATCCCGAGTTCCTTCATCCGATTCCGCAGGATGTCCTGAGACCCGTAGGTGATCACCAGGTCCGGTTTGTATTCGATAATCTTTTCGACGTTCGGGTTCAGCAGGCCGCCTATTCTTGGTTTTCCTTCCGTTCCCGGCGGAAGCTGATCATAGTCACCAACCGCTATTACGCGATCCGCGAGTCCGAATGCGAAAAGCATTTCCGTTGCGCTGGGCACAACCGAGATGATCCGTTGTGGAATGTGTGGGGCCGGGGGGGACGGCGCTGGCGATGCGCATGAGCCCAGTGCCAGCGCTGCGATGCATAGCATCGCTCTCAAATAGCGATTCACGAATTGTGGTCCTCTCCCTCGAAAGGTAATTCCTCCGGGAGGTTTCCTGACTTGACGACCGATTTCTCATCGCAGATGTCATCGCACAGTTGCGGGGCAGCAGCGGCTTCAAACCGCTTTCCCTCATCGGAGTACGGTGGATTGTAAGGCGGCCGGGAAGAAATCCCGGCCGCGGTGCGTATGATAGCATGCCGATTGAGGGCCCATTTGTGGAACAGACGGAACGGACGCAACAAACGCAGCTGCTGGACTACATTCCCCTTACTGAACTCGAATCCCGTTGGACTCGCGTCCGCCGCGAGATGAATTGCGACGCATTGATCGTCGTGCAGAACGTCGACCTTTATTACCTCACGGGTACGACCCAGAATGGCGTCCTGTGGTTTCCGCGTGAAGGCGAACCAGTGCTTGCTGTGCGGAAAAGCTATGAGCGCGCCAGGACAGATTCGCCTCTGCGCAACATCGTGCCTTTGAAGAGCTACTCCGAGTTGCCGGCCCTGATTCCCAAACCGGGAGCGACCATAGGTCTCGAATTGGATGTCCTACCGGTCTCTACGTATCAACAGATCGCACGGCAGTTCCCAAACAGCAAACTCATCGATGGCTCAATGGCGATTCGTCTCGCGCGCGCCGTCAAAACGCAGTACGAAATCGAATGTATCCATCACGCGGCTCGGCAGCTGGACATCATGTTTGCGGATGTTGCGACTCAATTGCGGGAAGGAATGGCGGAATACGAACTGTGTGCACGCATTGAATATGTATTGAGAATGGCAGGTCATCAAGGGCTCACTCGCGTGCGGCGCTTCAACATGGAAATGTTCTACGGTGCTGTCTCATTTGGCGACACTGCGGCATATCCGCATGGATTCGACGGACCAGTCGGTGTGCGGGGCCGATACACTGCGGTTCCCGCAATGGGAGGACTCAAGCGGCTCCAGCGTGGCGAGCCGGTCGTCGTCGACGTGGTTGGAGGCTATGCCGGTTACATTGCGGACGGCACGCGCATTTATTCCGTTGGCGACGTTTCCGCTGAACTTCGTGACGCGCACCAATACGTTCTGGAACTCAACGAATGGATTGAGGGTCAGCTGATGCCCGGAAAGCTTCCGGGAGAAATCTACGACGAGATCCTGCAGAGAGTCTCAAAATCACCATATGGGGCCCGGTTCATGGGAGCGGGCGACAACCAGGTGCGGTTTGTCGCGCATAGTGTGGGATTGGAACTGGATGAGATTCCCGTGATCGCTCCAAAATACAGCGTTCCATTTGAAGCCGGCAACGTCATGGCTGTTGAACCCAAAATCTTCTTTGAGAGAATCGGCGGGATTGGAACGGAAAATACATATCTGATTACGAGCCATGGTCCGGAGCGACTTACGCGGGCGCCGCAGGAGATCTACATCGTTTGAGGGATCTATCGGATTTGCGATTTCCAGAATACGCGCAGTAGGCCGAGTATGGTTTTGGCGTCCTGAATACGTCCGTCGTCGATCATCCGAAGTGCATCTGCAATTTCCACGACATCGACTTCAATAACTTCGTCTTCATCCGGATTGATCTGAGTTCTGGTCAGGCCAGTCGCTTCGTACAGCCACATGTATTCCGTCGTGAAGCCTGGTGTGGTCCAGAATCCACCGCGCGGAATAATGTTTGAGGCAAGATAGCCGGTTTCCTCTTCAAGTTCGCGCCGGGCCGCGTCCAGCGGATCTTCTCCCGGGTCCAGGCCGCCTGCTGGAATTTCAAGCAGTTCGCCTCCAGTAGAGTGGCGGTACTGGCGGACTAGCAGAACTTCGCTGTCCGTCGGCCTTGCCACAATACATACAGCCCCTGGGTGAACGACGATCTCACGCGTCGCTTCGTGTCCAGCCGGCTCAATGACGCGATCGACACGAACCTTGATGTGACCGCCATTGAAGGCGATTTCCTGCTTCAATACCTTCGGATCCGCCATGATCAGAGCTTCTCCAGAATCGGCTTCAAAGCTTTCATGAATTTGTCGATCTGCTTTGTGGTTATCACAAATGGAGGCAGGAATCGCAGGACCGTATCGTGAGTGCAGTTGACAATGAATCCCTTATCCAGCAGCTCTTTCACGATTTCCTTGCCGGGAACATTCAAATCCACCGCGAGCATTAAACCCCTTCCACGAACTTCCCTAACAACCGAAAGACTGGCGAGTTCATCCAGCCGGCTCTTGAAGTACGCGCCCGTCTTGCGGACATAGTCCAGCAGATCGTCCTCGTCGATGATCTTGAAGTACTCCAGGCTTGCGCGGCATGCCAGCGGACCTCCGCCAAACGTCGTCCCATGCTCTCCCGCATTAATGGCGGAAGCGACATTTTCTTTCAGCAGAACCGTTCCCAACGGAATTCCGAGCCCGAGGGGTTTTGCACACGCCACCAAGTCCGGTAGAAGTTCTTTTTCGTTCTTTCCAATGAACTGATGGAACGCAAACCATTCACCGGTGCGTCCCAATCCGCATTGGATCTCGTCTGCAATCAGCAATGCTCCGCGTTCGGATGTAAGCGCCCGTGCGGCACGGTAAAACTCTTCAGAAATCGGGCGCACTCCGCCTTCACCCTGTACCGTTTCAATCAACACGGCGCAGACATCGTCCGTGAGCTTCCGCTCGAGATCGGCAGCATCGTTGAACTTAACGAATTCAAAGCCGGGCAGGAGCGGTTCAAACGGTTCCCGGTATTTCAACGTAGACGTTGCCGAAAGCGCACCGAACGTTCGTCCGTGAAACGAGTTTTCCAGCGCGAGAATTCGAAACTTTCTTTTGTCGCCCGTGTTCCCGGCTCGTCCTCCCCAGGCGCGTGCAAATTTCAGGCATGCTTCGATGGCTTCGGTCCCGCTGTTGCAGAAGAATGCGCGGTCTAATCCGGAAATCGCGCACAGCTTCTCCGCAAGGCGGCCCTGGTACTCATGGTAGAAAAGATTCGAAATGTGCAGCGGCCGCTTGATCTGCTTGCGCAGCATCTGTTTGACGCCCGGATGGTTGTAACCCAGAGCATTGACGCCGATACCTGCCAGTAGGTCCAGATACCGTTTGCCGGAACGGTCAATCAGCATGGCCCCGGATCCGCGTTCAATCAGGACGTCATAGCGCGCGTAGGTTCCAAGGACGTACTTGCTTTCAAGCTCTTTTACGTGTGTCAGTTGCATGAGTTGAAAAGATTAGCATATCCTCGGAACTCACTTCGACACCGGTCAGACATCTGGAGGGACTCATGCTGAAAGAATTCAAGGCATTCGCGATGCGGGGCAACGTACTGGATCTTGCAGTCGGTGTCATCATTGGCGCCGCATTCGGAGCTGTGGTGACTTCATTGGTTGGAGATATTCTAATGCCGCCGCTCGGAATGCTGATGGGTGGTCTGGACTTTAAGGATAAGTTTTTTGCGCTCGACGGAAAGGTATACGAAAGTCTGGATGCCGTGAGGAAAGCCGGGGCTCCCGCAATTGCCTACGGGGTTTTCATCAACACCATCGTCAACTTCCTGATCGTCGCGTTCGCTATTTTTCTTTTGGTAAAGCAGGTGAATCGTTTCCAGAAGCCGGAGGTCGTCCCTCCGGGTCCTCCGACTACCAAGGACTGCCAGTATTGCAGCATGAGCATCCCCATAAAGGCAGTCCGATGCCCGCAATGTACATCGGATCTCAAGACGGCTTGAACGCTAACTCACATCGAAACTCAAAATCCCAAACTTGATTGAGAAGGATGACAATGATTATTCGAACTGCAAAGACAGCGTCCGCAATATTGGGTCTATCGCTCCTTTTTTCCGGGTTCGCTCTCGCCCAGGCCCCGGCGCCCGCCGCGCCTCCTGCCCGCGAATACTCCGGCAGTTTTGGCGGCGGAGTGACACTGACCAGCGGGAATACCACCACACGGAATTACAATCTTGCGTTCTCACACATTCATGAGCGCAAGAATGGGAACACCGACAAAATTACGGCTCTCTATCTCCGCGGGAAACAGAACGACGTCCTTACTCTGGATCGCGCATCTGTCGTTTTTCGCGACGAATACAAACTGTCCAAGCCCGTGTTTCTCTTTGGTGAAGCCGTTTATCTAAGCGATCGATTCAAGGACATCAGTTATTACATTTCGACGGTCGGCGGTCTCGGCTACAAGTTCATTGACACGGATGCGACGAAACTTCAGCTCAGCGCCGGCGCAGGCGGTGTCTGGGAGAAGAATGGTGGTGTGGATATGAGGAGTTCCGGCAGTATCAATGCTGGACAAAGTTTTACGCAAACCCTGTCGTCGAGCGCAACGTTTACCGAGAAGATAGGTACGAACTGGAATTCGAATGACTTCTCCGATTCGCTAACGGGGTTTTCTGCCGGCCTCACAACCTCGATTGCCAAAAAGTTCGAGCTGAAGGTGGAATTTCTGGATACCTACAAAAGTAAGCCGTCAAATCCACTCATTAAGAAGAACGACACATCGCTGGTCATTGCGTTTCTCATGAAATATTAGGTCCTTCTTCGTGGCCGAACGTCAATCTGCACGAAGCAATTCGATCAAGCGTTCGCGTGCAGGCAGCAGCCCTTTGTACTGCGCAACGGAGTCGGGAATGGTTTTCAGCGCTCGCGTCAAACCGGCAGCGAAGTTCGGATCCAGGCGAAGTCGTTCCAATGGTTCGATCGCCAGACGGATCCCAAAGAGAATGCCGTTGGTTTGAGGTAACGCGACCAGCGACTGGTACTCCACTCGAAACCAGACGTCTTTCAGATCGACGGATGCATCCAGACGGGGAAGCCGGCGATTCGGATGTTGATTCAGCTCCTGCGATCGACTTAATCCCCAATTGATTCGCTCCCAGGAAATACCGGGCTTCATTCTCGCGAGGAACTGCTTCACCGGGCTCGCAAACTGAGTATTAAATGTGGGGACGGGGGTGTGAATCGCATCCAGAGGGCGTCCCATTTTCTCTTCAAAGCTCCATGACGAGGGAAAGCAGACGCATCCACCGACAAGCACGGGCTGGGCGTCGTCCGTCGTTTGAAGAATCAGCAGGTCCGGCTCCCATGCGCGTCCCAGTGCGAGGCAGGTTTCGATTGGGGTGTCCTGTCTGGACGCCGGAATGCCCAGACTTCCCGCAAGTCCAATCACCTCTTCAAGAATCGCCTCTCCCGCGGGAAGCACGGCCGCGCATTCTCCAGCATTGTGGTCCAGCCATTTCCGGCGTTCCTTCAGAGTCGGATTGTCATTCGAAGTGTTTCCAAAGAATTCGCGAATGTCACCGCGCCGAAATCGCATATGAAACGCGAAGTCGCCCTGCGGAAACATATCGTCGATTGTGTACGGAAGATCTTGAATGTTCACGGGGCACTCTTCGGGCTGGAAATCTGAACTGAGTGTGACGGGTCCTTTCCGGTTTTGCAAGACAGCGCCCTTTTCATTGTTTTTGAAAAACCGGCGGTGGCGAAGTATAGTGCACGATTATGAAACGCAGAGACTTCCTTACAAGTGTCGCAGCGCCTCTGGCATTGATGCCTCTGGCTTCCAGACTGTCCGCATATGCCTCGCCGGCCGCTCAGGCTGCATCGAAACCGGTGCGCCTGAAGCAGAGCGTCATGAGCTCAGTGTGGGGAAACTCCACTCCGAACTTTGAGGACAAGTGCAAGGTTCTGCAGAAAATCGGCTTCAAGGGCATCGATTTACCCACGGCTGCCCAGATCCCGATCATGAAGCAGTACGGTCTGGAGCCGACCATGATGACGGGAACCGGCACGTCGATGCAGAACGGTTTCATCCGGAAAGAGATGCACGACATGATCGAAGCCGAGTGCCGCAAGGGCATCGATCAGCTTGCCAGCCTCGGCTGCCCGATCCTGATCGGCTTCGCCGGGGAACGTCGCGGGATGTCGTACGAAGAAGCAGCAGACAACACGGTTGCGATCTTCAACCGGGTCAAGGGCTATGCCGAACAGAAGAAGGTGACGCTCAGCATCGAAATCACGAACTCCAAGGTCGTCGCCGATCAGCGTGTGGACCAGACCTTCAATCATGTGTCCTGGGGTTTCGATGTGTGCAAGCGGGTCAATTCGCCGAATGTCCGGATCGTGTACGACATTTACCACGTTCAAATCGCCGATGGAGATGTCGTCCGCGGCCTTCGAGACAACCTGGATAAGATCTGCCATTTCCACGTTGCCGGAGTTCCCGGCCGGAATGAGATCGACGAAACTCAGGAACTCAATTACCGCTTCATCGCACAGGCGATCGTGGATACCGGTTATACCGGTTTCATTGCCCACGAGTACAGGCCGAGTACTGGCAAGGATCCCATCCAGGATCTGGAAAAGGCCTTCGCGATACTGAACGTATAGGCGACGAATTCACTTCAACGCGATTTATTCACGTCGAACGCTGCTCGCCGAACATGTCACAGCGTTCTTAAGATAGTCGAAGATGCCGTTTCCAATCCGAATGTATTGAAATTCGTAGAAGGCAACTTCAGCGACGGTCCGCTCAAGTTTAACGTTGGAGGTGCACACCATGATGAAGCCTTGGGCTTTCTGCATCCTTTTCCTGACTTGCGTCATCGTCGCACAAAGCCAACTGCCCAGTGCAAAGGCCACATATACCGTAAGAGGACAAGTCACGGATTCGTCGGGAGCGAAAGTTCCTGGAGTTCAGGTTCGAGTTAAAGATCCCGACATCAGACTGGCACGGTCGGGAGTCACGGATGATGTCGGAAAGTATGAAGTGACGGGGCTCCCACCAGGCCGTTATCTTATTCGCATTGACGACTGGTGGCTCGCACCTCAAAGCAAGGAAGTAGAGCTTGGAACTGGGGATAATGGGATAACGGTCAATCTTGTTGTGAGCCCGCGTCCCTATGTTGATACCCCGGGAGTCTCCGCAACCCTTTCGGAGTCCGACATTATCGAATCACAGCAACGCCAACGTCAATCGGAGGCTGAATTTCTCGTTGAGCTATTGTTTGGCTGGTCCTCACAAAAAATATGGGCTGGAGAATCTCAAACGCCGACCTGGCGAGGACGGCAAGAAACAATAACGAAGAAGTTCCGGATGCTTGGCAAAGAAGGAGTCGCGGCATTGCTGTTGGGTTTGAAAGATCCTGACGCGCAATTCCGTCGCAATGCGGCACTGATATTGCTGGATCTTGCGGGCGGTTTTACTGTCGAAGCACGGTCACGCCTGAGCATGTCCGAAGCGTTGCCGGCATTGACGGAGGCGCGGAGCGATGTAGACCCTGAAGTCCGAAGGCTTATCGAGGAAGTGATTCGCGAAATTCGTTGATCAGCAATCAAGAGTACGACTCTTTCCCCGGATTCGTATTTCCCCCCCCGTCAACGCTTCAACGCTCCTTTCCGTATTGATAAAGCCTGACATATGCTTGAAGCCATGCCGAACATCGTTCGTGGTACATGTCACGCCATCCTGGCCTATGACCTTGCGTTCTCGGTGGATTTGAACGAAGCCGAACGCCGGATCAAGGACGTCAAGCAGAGGGAGACGATCAAGCACAAGAGGCGCGCCCCTCAATACTTCCAGTATCAGCCGCCGCCATTGCGCGTCACACAGGAAGTTGAAAGTCTTTCCATCGGGAATTTCCAGACGAATCGCGGTGTGGATGTGATTCTCTATGATTTCGGCGGGGCATCCGTTGTGTACCACATTCCCATTGCCGGTCCACTTTCGAACCTTCACGATCTGAGCCACGATCTCTACGAATGTCCGACGCTCCTGGAAGACTCTCGTCGACGGGTAGAACTCATTCTCAAGGTTATCGACGGTGCTGTTTCCAAACCCAGTGTTTCGACATTTGTAGAAGATTACGCCATTTATCAAATCGATGGGATGAGCCCGTCCCTTTCGATTGATGAGATCGTAACCGAGCACCGGCAGACATTAGCCCAGACTCTCCGGGCGGAAACTCGAGAACTATCCGAAGACGAAGTTCGCGATGCAATGTCGTGCCGGATTTCGTTCGGACGGAACGATCTCACGGTGGTCGATTGGAATTCGGCGATTGTGATCGATACAGAGGCGGAGGACATCATCGCGGTTCTCGAATTTGCAAATGTCGAGTTGCTGGAAATGCGAAATCTGGATTATCGACTCGATAACGCGCTGACTCTGGCCTATGAATCGCTTTCAAAGCAACCCTGGCGGCAATTTCCTTTCGGATCCAATCCGGCGCAATTGCAGCGCATTGCGCAATGGCAGGTCGATTCCGCGATACTTTTTGAAGGCGTCAATAACGCACTCAAGCTTGTCGGCGACCAGTACCTAGCCCGTCTGTATCGAGCCGCCACCGACCGATTTCACCTGGTGGAATGGGACGCGACGATTATTCGCAAGCTGGATACGCTGGATGGCATCTACGAAAAAATCTCCGATCAGGTGACATCGCGCCGGACGGAGCTTCTGGAATGGATCGTCATTGCCCTGATCGCCGTCGAAATCGTCATGCCGTTCCTCAGCCGGCTCTTCCGATAAAAATTCAGCGAGCAAAGCAGTGTCAACAAAACGGGCTTCACGAAAGAAATAGAGTGCCGGAAGGGAAGTGCAGGCCGAAATGGGTTGCGAGGACTTCGAGCAATTCCTTGGGCGATGTCAGTTTCCGAGCGTCCGATCGCCCATCACGCCCACGAATGCTGAACTCGTCATTCTGGATCGTCAGCCGGACACCTTCGGGGGCGGCACGGGAAACGATCAGTTGATTTCGAAAAAGCGACTGGGGATGTGAGCTGGTGTACCAGTTGGCAACCTCGCGATCGATGAGAGGCATCTCTTCCAGGGTGAACTCATAGAGATCGCACCACTGTTCTGCAAGAAGCACCTGATGCAGCAACCGCCCCTGGTCTCGAATGATTCGGCGCAGTTCATGCGGAGTGGTTTGCGGATATCCGCTGTCGTCCAGCCGGATGGCAGCGGTAGGCGACAGGCCTCCAAAACCGACGTCGACCAGCCAGCTTGCGCCGTCTACTTCAACACGAAGGAAGGCATGAGTACGGGGCGGGATGTAATCCCGTGGCCGCTGCCATCGTACGCGTGCGCTCATGGGCGCAACCTTAAAGCCAAGGGCGCTCAGCAATTCCATCAACAGCCCATTCTGTTCGAAACAGTAACCACCCCTGTGATCGTAGATCAGTTTCTGAAAGATGGCAGCCGGTTCCAGGAGAATAGGGCGTCCAAGCAACACATCGAGATTTTCAAATGGAATCGACTGGATGTGGGCACAAGCAATCGCGTTCAAGACCGCCAGCGTGGGTGTGTGCGGACCGACGTAACCAATCCGTGCAATGTAGGCGTCGAGGTCCGGCTGAAACGACATTTGGCGAGAGTATCAAAAAAAGTGCGAAAGAGATCTCAATTGGAGACGCGCGTGTTGCATGAGTCGAAAGCAATGGCATATCCTCGAAACCATCATGAAAATCCTCACTGCGAAGCAGATTCGCGAGATTGACCGCCTGTCTTCGGAGCAATTTGGTATTCCGAGCATTCTGCTTATGGAAAATGCCGGCATGCGCGTCGTGGAAGCACTGGAACAGCGGTTCGAGGATCTTGAAGATCGGACTATCGGCATACTTTGCGGAAAAGGGAACAACGGCGGTGACGGATTTGTTGTAGCGCGTCAGTTGATTCAGAAGGGGACGTATCCGATTATCTTTCTTCTTGGACGAGAAGAGGATGTTACCGGCGACGCAAAGACGAACCTCGAAATTCTGAAAGCCATCGGATTTCCGCCAACGGTTATCAGCGACTCTGAGGAATGGTACGAAGAGAAGGTCGAGTTGCTCGATGTGGACATTATTGTCGATGCGTTGCTGGGCACGGGACTGACAAGACCCGTCAGCGGACTCTATGGCGAGGTCATTGAGAGTATTCGTGACGATTTTCCACGTGCTGAAATCATTTCTATCGACGTGCCATCCGGACTCCCAGCAGACAGCGCCCATCCGATCGGGCCTGCGGTGGAAGCAGATGCAACAATTACTTTCACCTCGCTGAAACCCTGCCTTGTTCTTTCGCCGAACCACGAATATGCCGGCGATGTCATCCTCGCCGATATCGGGAATCCTGCTGAGCTGCTCGATTCGTCTGAACTTGAGATGAATCTGATTGTGCCGGAAGAATTCGCGGAAGCGATTCGTTCCCGCGCTGCAGAAACAAACAAGGGAGACTACGGTAAAATTCTCATCATTGGCGGATCGATTGGGAAAAGCGGTGCTGCGGCAATGGCGGGCCAGTCTGCATTGCGATCGGGCGCCGGACTCGTGACGGTCGCAACGCCGGCGAGTGTTCTTCCGATCGTGGCCGCGTCGATGCCCGAACTGATGACTGCTGTTCTGCCCGATTCGAACGAGGGGATCGCATCGCTGCTTGAAGGGAAAACGGTTCTTGCCATTGGCCCCGGCCTTGGATCGGAACCGTCGACGCAGGCGATGGTTCGAAGCATCGTAAAGTCGGCTCAGATTCCCACAGTCGTCGATGCCGATGGTTTGAACGCATATGAAGGTCAAATCGCAGAACTTCGCGGATCCGACGATCGGCCGGTAATCATCACTCCCCATCCGGGCGAAATGGCGCGGCTCATCGGCAAGGACATCGAGTTTGTTACATACAATCGTGTTGATGTCGCAACGGATCTCGCAATGGCCAATGGTGTATTTGTCGTCCTGAAGGGGTTTCGAACTATCGTTGCGGCACCGGATGGATCGGTCTACATCAATACCACAGGCAACCCCGGCATGGCGACCGGCGGCACCGGCGATATCCTTACTGGCATGATCGCTGGAATAGTTGGCCAGGAACATTTCGGATCCCTGATCGAACGCCTGTGTCTGGCGGTACATCTTCACGGTCTTGCCGGCGATCTGACCGCTGAAGAACTCGGAGAAGAGACAATGGTGGCTACCGATATTCTTCGATTCCTCCATTCCGCGTGGGCAGAGCTGCGGCAATGATATCGGGTCTCAATTCAAGGTCCGAAGAAGAGACGTTTGAGTTCGCGCGCCGTTTCGCCGAATCCATGCCGCTGCCTGCGCACATTCTTCTTTTTGGCGATCTTGGCGCAGGTAAGACCACGTTCACTCGCGGGCTCGCCGCAGGTTTTGGGATTGAGGCTGTGGATGATGTATCCAGTCCGACGTTTACTCTTATTAACCAGTACAAGGGACGGGTGAAGATCTACCATATAGATCTCTATCGAGTCGAAGGTGGGAAGCTGGATGGCCTGGGCCTTGAAGACATTTTCGACGATCCTCAGGCTGCTGTGATCGTCGAATGGGCCGAGAGGCTTGGAAACTTTGAAATTCAGGACGCAACCAGAGTATTCCTCGAGTACGTCGACGGGAATACTCGCAAAATCGAAATCCGTTAAATTGAGTTTTTCCGGGATACAGGTATGTTTTCGCTGATATTGACGCTCTTACTACAAGTGAACAGTCAAGCCGGTACGTTAGCAGGTCCCGTGCAGGGTCCGTATTCCTTCCGGGAAGATCAGGACCTGACGACGAAGGTCGTATTGCAGAACGGCCTCACCGTAATCGTCCGCGAAAATGGGTCCGTTCCGCTTACCGCCATTACAACGATGGTGAAGGCGGGATATTTTGACGAGGACGACAGAATCAGCGGAATCTCTCATGTCATCGAACACATGTTCTTCAAGGGCACGGCCAGGCGTCCGGTAGGCGAGGTCGCCCGCGAGACAAAATCTCTGGGAGGTTTTCTCAACGCCTATACCTATTACGAACGCACGTGTTACTACACTGTCGTTCCCGCCGAGAATGCGGTCAAGGCCCTGGAAATTCAGGCCGACGCACTTTGGAATTCGTCGTTTGATGCCGATGAGCTCAAGCGTGAAATCGAAGTCGTGCTCCAGGAAAACAATCGGAAGCTGGATAACCCTTCTGCCGTGGCGTCGGAGAAGCTGTACGAAGTGGCTTTCCGGCAGCATCGGATGCGGCGATGGAGGATCGGCACTCCGTCTGGGCTGCGAGCGCTGACGCGCGATGATCTTGTCGCGTACTTCAGGCGGTATTACCGGCCGTCCAATATCGTTCTGACGATTGTAGGGCCATTCGATCGCGATCAAATGCTCGCGGAGGTTGTCCGCCTCTATGGGGGAACTTCGACCGCATCGGCTGGAATGTCGGTGGACCGCGACGTTTCCCCACGCGAACCAGAGCAGGCAGGCTTGCGCTTCGGATCTCAGCGCGGTCCTATCGAGCAGCCGCGTGTCGCCATTGGTTTCCATACGCCGGGCATCCTCGTACAAGAAACTCGGGCCCTGGAAGTTCTTGCTTCGATTCTCGTAGACGGTCGATCCGGGCGGCTGAACCGGTATTTGCGTGATGAACAGGGATTGATCACGAATGTGTCGGCATCCACCAATGCATTTACGGACCTTGGATTGTTTGAAATCGAGGCGGAGACAGCGACTCCTCTGGAAGCACAAATCGGAATCCTTGCGGAGTTGGAGAGCATCAAGCAGTCTGGCCTCACCAATGAAAGCGTCGCCCGAGCGAAAGCGCAGATTGCATATGAGTATTTATCGGAACTGGAAACCGTCGATGGAATCGGAAAAGACCTCGCGGAAAACGAAGCATTTGGCGACTGGAAAAAATCAACGACCTACCTTGCAGACGTCCAGAAAGTCACGGCGCAGCAGGTCGTAGACGTGGCGAAGAAGTATTTGACGTCGGAAAATCTGAGCGCATTTCAGTATCTTCCAGTTTCCAGCACGGTCAATCTGTCATCCATAGAAGACTATCGGACGAGCATCCTTGGAAAAGTTGCGGATGCGGTGCAACAACACCGGGAAACGGAATTGACAGTCAATGTTCGGATGCCGGAAATGAGCAATTCGATAACAGTGGAGACTGTCAAGGCCATCGAGAAGCGGTCCATTTTTCACGGACCGGATGTTTATATCGTCGAAGACCATCGCCTGCCCCTGGTGTCTTTCGGTATTTTTTATCCCGGTGGCCGCCTGAACGAAACTCCAGAAAACTCCGGCATCACCGAGCTCATGCTTCGATCTGCGCTGCGCGGCACCAGTCAGTACAGCTCGGCCGATATCGCACGCCGGCTGGAAAATGCCGGGGCGAGTATTCAGGTCGTCAACGATCCGGATTTTTTTGGTTATATCGTCGAAGGACTGAGCGGACGAATTTCCCAGGCCCTCGACGTGTTGATGGCAGTGCTGCAGCAGCCAAAATTCGATCCTCAGGAAGTTGAACGGGAGAAAGTACTGCAGTTGTCCAAAATCAGAAATCTGCGCGACGATACGTATGCATTTCCACTGCGCCTGTTCATGCAGACATTGTTCGGCAGTCATCCGTATGCCCGTGCTGCGGTTGGCTCTGCGGACTCCGTGGGTAAATTGAAATCAGATGATGTCCGAAAATGGTTCGATGCCAACGAAAGGAAAATTCTTCCTCTTATCGTTATTGCCGGCGACACGAATGGAACTTCTCTTGTTGCTCCTCTGTCGGACAGGCTGACGAACGAGGATTTGACCGACCGCCCGATTTCAAAACTTCCTGCTGCGAATCCAGCGGCGCAAGGAAACTCCAGCCGTGAAACCGTGGAATCGATGGGTCGTCAGCAGACCGCTCTGGTATATGGATTCCCGGGCGCCACGTTGACGACGGCGGAGCGGTCCACACTGGTGGTCTTCCAGAACATCGTGTCGGGATTGGGTGGCAGGTTCTTCGACGTCATTCGAGAGAAACAGGGGCTGGCCTACTCTGTACTGACGGCAAATTCATTTTTTGCACGAGGAGGTGCCCTGTATACGTACTCGGCATTCTCTCCTGAAAATGAAACTGCGGTACGTTCGGCGCTGGAAGGGGAGATCGAAAGAATTCGCAAAGACGGCGTCTTGGAAGAAGAAGTGAAGAAGGCCATTGCATATTCCGTGGGCACTTATGAAATGGGCATGCAGACCCACGATTCCATCGTTCTGGAACATGCACGGGCCGTTTACTCGGGGGCGGGAGTTGCGTCAGTTGCAAACTACAGCGAGCAGATCCGTCAGGTCACTCCCAGGATGGTTCAGGACGTGGTTCGAAAGTATATGGATCCCGCGCTATTGCGAGTCGCAGTAGTTCGAGGCGAGAGGAAAAACTAGTTGAACAGCTTGATTTCGATTTTGCCAAGCGTGGTGTGAAGGCGCACAGGATTGCCTCCACCATTTCGCTGGCCGGTCTGCGTTGACGAAAAGGACGAATACGGCGAAACATAGGATTGACCGGTCGTATTCGGCACGGGCACCAATCCGGAAGAGCCCCTGGCAATCTGAGGACTAAGCGCAAAATCGGAATACACCTGACCGCCTTGAGTCGTCGCCTGAACGTCCGCTTTCATTCCGGTAGGCAGAAACAAGGTAATGTCGCCGGTTCCGGTGGTCCCAGCTCTCAGATTCACGTGAAAATCCCCGGTTTGCTTGTCAGGGACCAGTTTCACGTAGATGCTTCCCGATCCTGTAGAAGCGTCGACAGACGAACCGGCCTCCTGGATGCGTATGCTTCCAGCTTCGTTCTTGCCCGAGAATGGACCAATAACTTTGCGGACAAGCATGTTGCCGCCGCCCGTAAATGCGTTGGTGATCTTTCTGGCGGTTCCAATTGTGATGTCACCAGCAGAAGTCCATACGTTGACGTCGCCGCCAACGTCGCCCAAAAACATATTTCCGCCGTAGGAAATCCGAATCTCGACATTGCTGCCGATGTTGCCGGCCTTGACGTTTCCGGCCTGGCTCATCAGCAGTGTTTCTCCGCCCACATCTCCGACGGACAGATCTCCACCGCCTGTGCGTGCGTTTACCTTACTGTCGGAGTTTCCGATGGTGATGCTTCCCGCTCGGGTGACAAGGTCCAGAGTGATCGTTCGCGGCACTTTGATGTGCCATTCTGGAATGGTTTTGATTGTTGGTCCTGAAGCGATACCTACAAGCTTGACGGTGTGTCCGCAGGTTTCCTTGACGTCAATCTGCTTGTTGCTCACATCCCATTCGACGGCATCCTTACCCGAAGTATCGATAATCAGGTTTCCGGCTGCTGCGTCAATTTCCAACGTGCCGTTTGTGGCAATGGGACATCTTGCAAATAGGGCCGGTGGCAACAGCAGGAACGACAAAACTATTGCGGATGCGGCCGACTTCGGCAAATTACATTGATAAAAGCTCACTGTCCGTTCCCTCCGAACTGGACCGCCTGAATCTTGATGTAGGCGTTGTCGTCGTTTTTCGTGGCCTCACGAACGTTCCTGGCAACGGAATCGTCATTGGCGAGACCTTTAAGAGCATCAATTGCCTTGCGGCGAATTCCGGCAGCCGGGTCATTGGCCAGAACATTCAAAAACGCCGCCTGAACGTCCTTATCCTCTGTCGCGAATGGTGCCAGGCTTTCCAGGGCTTTGATGCGTACGCCAGCATTATCGTCTTCGATCAGGGCGAGAATCAACGCTTCCTTTACCCGCTGATCGTCGGGTTTTCGCGAGAGCACTTCCACTGCGCTCATCCGGGAACTGGCATTCCGGCCATCCCTCAATGCTCCAACAAGCAACTGTTGCGCGGTATCGTCCTGAACGTTTCCCTGGAAGTGCAGGGGGCGTACCATGTCGCCAGCCAGTTCAACGTTACCTGTTGCGGCGTCTGAATTGAGAATTCTCAGGTTGGAAACGGATTCGAATCCTGAACCTGAGGATGCGGAAGATGCTCCGGACGTCAGGGGTGAAGCAGGGTGAAGTATCGACGTATTGAGATAGACGCCGACCGCAAGCCCAACAGCAAGCAATGCTGTCGATTCCAGCAACCGCATTGGAGTGACAACAAATGAAAATGCGGGCAGTCGCCACCACCCTTTGCTCCATGGTTTGCGCTCAAGCCGGTCCAGTTCATTTGCCAGAGCCCGGCGGGACTCGACCAGAAGGTCGGACGGAACGTTCCAAGGCCCTGCATCTTCGGCCAGAGCCGCATGAAAGCTCTTTTGCTGTTCAAACGAATCGTTGCAGGAGCCGCAAGCCTGGAGGTGGGTCTCCAACTCGGTTTGTTCTCGCTCTGTGAGTTCCTCGTAAAGGAACAAGACGATCCGTTCCTGATTCTCCCTACATTCCATGATGGCCATAAAAATCAAACACCGTGCTTTCGATTCTCACACTGCGCTCAAGTGCGATCTCAGTTTTTGCGTTGCCCTGAAGAGATAGTTTTTTGCCGTCTCTTCAGTGCTTCCCATAATTTCGCCGATCATCTTGAGGCGCAGGCCCTGATAGTGCCTCAATTCAAATACAAGACGTTCCTTTTCGGAAAGGGTTTTTAGCGCTTCCTGGATCCTGGCTCCAACCTCTTTGCCGTAGAGCCGGCGTTCCGGATTGCTGTAGTAGGTTGTGGCTGCCAAAGTGTCCTTAAGCGCAGGCCGATCCGGGTGGGTCTCGCTGTCGGATTCGTAGGAGACCTCCTCTTTCAGGGTCTGCCGCTTGCGGAGGTGGTCCAATCCCACGTTGGTGGCGATTCGATAAATCCAGGTGTAGAAGCTGGATTCAAACCGGAAGCGGCTCAGGGATCGGAAGGCTTTGAGGAAGGTCTCCTGGAAGACCTCTCGAGCTTCCTCGCGATTTCCAAGCATATGGAAGGCGAGACGGAGGATTTCCCGGTCATGCCTTCGAATAAGCTCTTCAAACGCCATGCGATCACCGCCTTGCGCCTGTTCTATCAGGAGCTTTTCTTCATCGGAATCGTGTGCGCGTTGTTCGGCCCTTCTCAAGATTGCTTCCATGATTACGGTCGTTAGACGCCGTGCCTTTGGAAAGGTAGCAGATCAGTTTGTACCACTGACAAACAGCGTTATCTGGTCTCCGGGGTGCAAGACGGAAAGGTCGTTCCTGGCATTCCAGGAAAGTATGTTATCCACGGTCGTCCGGTAATCGCTGGCTATCTTGCCCAGGGTTTCCCCCTTTTGCACTTGATGAACCACCTTATGCGGCTCCGTCTCGGACGAACTGGATGAAGCAACTGTCGCTTGTGCCACTATCAACTTTTTGCCGGCAATAATTTGGTTCGAAGTCAGTTTATTCCACTTCTTCAGGTCCGCGACGGATACATGAAATCGGGTCGCGATGTCGGAGAGATTATCACCCTTTTGAACCGTATAGGAAGTTGTCGTGGTGGGAGTGGTTGACCTGTTGCTGTTCGAGGCTTTCGCTGCGACCGATTGAACGCTGTTCGAAGGTACTGGCAGGGGAGGGTTCGTTCCGCTGACAGGGATCATCAGCGTACGTCCGGCCACAAGAACACTCTTGGCCGTCAGGTTGTTCACCTGTCTCAGTGCCGCCACTGTTGTTCCGTACTTCTTTGCGATGACTGAGAGCGTGTCGCCCTTTCGAATTTCGTGATACCGGAATCGGACGCGCTCGTTTTCCGGCATATCCGCCACTTTTTCTGCAAAAGCTGCGGCATAGCCTTTGGGCAGAATCAACTCGAAATCCGGGTCGTTCGGAGGAGTCATCATATGCAGAATCTGGCCATTCAAGGTTCGCAGGTCGTCCAGCGGCACTCCAATGGCTTCGGCGATGACCCGAAGATCGGTGGCCTTATCCACGGTTACCCGCTCGGTCTCCAGCGGATCCTGTGGTTTGATATTGAATCCATATTTATCCGGGTCTGATCCAAGGATGGCGAGTGCAATAATGTTGGGGACGTAGTTGATGGTCTCCTTCGGTAGTGCCTTTTTATCCGCCAGGTCCCAGAAGGTCGTCCCTCCGGTCTTTTCGAGCGCGTTCTTGATGCGTTGCGGTCCAGCGTTGTATGCCGCCATTGCAAGGTACCAGTCGCCGAACACGGAATAGAGATCCTTCAGATGGCGTGCCGCAGCTCGAGTCGACTTCTCCGGATCCGAACGCTCGTCCACCCACCACGACTGATTCAATCCATACTCGGCGCCACGCGAGGAGATGAATTGCCACATGCCTTTCGCAGAGGCTCGGGACAGCGCACGAGGAAGGAACGCGCTCTCGGCCTGGCAAAGGTAGATCAGGTCCTGGGGCACACCTTCGTCCTGCAGGATCCTCTGTATCATCGGTCGGTACATGCCCATTCGTTCGAGCCCGGCGATGATGGAATTACGGCCCCTGCCGTTCTGGTAGTATTCCAGAAAACCCAGCACTCGATCGTTCAGCACAATGGGCAGGTCGTGGTCGTGGCTCTGCACCTCTTCTTCAGCGACCTGCTTTAATTTGGGATCGATCACCGGCGGGAACGTTACGTTCTGCAGATCGTCAATGGCCGCATGGTCGCCGAGTGGGTTGGTGAATCCGTCACCGTTTTGCAGGGCCGCCACTTCGAGGGCATGAACCTTTGCGACGAGATCCTGGATTTCGCGCTGGATTCGGGCGTTCTGTGGATACTTTGCCGATGACTCGAGGAGAGTGTCTACAGCACCATCGAATTCGTTTCTCGCGCGGACCATGAATCCGTTCTGATACAAATCCTGGCCTTTTTCGAATCTCATCCTGGATTCCACGATGGCAAGGCCAACGGGGTCCACCACATTCTCTGAGGGAAGCACGGAAGCAATCTGCGATTCGGTCGGTTCGGGGCGGGGAAAACCCGGCAGTGCCGCCGGTTGTGGCGATGGTGCGACTGGAGCCGCCGGTGCAACCGCCTGAGTCTGTGTCACCTTTTTTCGAGCTGCGGAATGACAGGAGCTAGCCAGTACAGCAGCGATCAAAATCAAAATGTGACCAGGCTTCAAAATTTGCTCCTAATAGAAAAGCCACTAAAACAGACTTCTGCGATCGTGTTCTAGTGGCGAGAGAAACCAAGGCCAGATTAGACGATGGGCAGAATGGAGTCAACCTCTATAGCCCGCTGGATTTCAGCGGCACAACTTTCCGTCATCTCACCGGTTTTACGACCGGCCTCGTGCCCGAAAGCGTCACCTGAATTGCCCCAAGCTGGTCGGTTCGAAGCGCGGGCAAGGCGGACCTGGCAGGATGACCAAAGGGGTTGTTTGCTCCAACCGAAATCACCCGGACATCGGACTTCACCTTCAGCTTTGTGCCGGCGCTTCCGTGATGAGGCACCTTCAGCAGATTCACGAATTCCGGCGCCGGAATTGCGATTTCGAGGTCACCGGTAAATAACGCTGTCTGCTGCCCGGTATCCAACAGCAGCAAAACCGAGTCGTTGTTCTGCGCCGTCTTGCGAACCTTGTAATCGGGCGGCGGGTGCAGCACTGTGAACTCACCAATGCGGTCGCCGTCCGTAACCCAGCGAATGGGGATCTGCCGCTGCTGCAGAAGGCCCAAAAAAGCCTGGTAGGAAGGAATCATTGGGTTCTTTCCCAGCCACACTTCCCCTATTCTAAAGTTGCGAACGACATCGAATAGTCCATCCATGTGATCGTTGTGCGCATGTGTCAGCACGACGGTGTCGATATGTCGGATTCCCCGGTAAAACAGGTACGCGCTCACAACGTCTTCGCCGATCGAAAACGAGCTTTCGTCGCGCAGGCCGAGAAATCGGCCTGCGGCGACGCCACCCCCATCAATGAGCATTCGCCGTCCGTCGGGAAATTCCAGCAGACTCGAATCTCCCTGTCCCACGTCCAGGAAAGTCACGACGACATCCTGCTGGGGACGAGCTGAAAAGTCTGAGAAGCCAATTACACCGAGAGTGGCCGATGCAAGTGCGACACCCGCGACACAAACCCATTTCAATTTCCGGCGAATTGCGACGATGAGCAGAGCGACGAACGACCCATAGAGTATCCACACGGCCATGGGCGCAGACGGTACGCGCATCGTGGCGTGCGGAATATCGAGACCCAAACTCAAAGTCCAAAACAGTATGCGCGTGAGCAGCCGTATCAACCACGCCACCGGAATCGCTGCGACGCGGGGCAATACGATTAACAGCAGTCCCAGAGGCGTGATGGCCGCTGCAATGATTCCTGACGGAACATTCAGGAGCGGAGCCACAGGAGCCATGCGGTGAAAGGACTCCACCATGAAGTAAATAAAAACGGCTTCGACACCAAGTGCCAGAAGGAATGCTTCGCACAGAAATAGAAAGCCTCGAATCGGGAGCGTAATCAAGACTTGGGGGACACCGTAACGTTCGCACCACATTCGCCGAGCCACCCGCCAGTCCGCAATATCTGCATCGAGTATTCCGTCCCGGTCGATGCTGTCGAACTGACGCAGGCGCAGGTTCCACCCTTCAAACGCCCACTGGATCGAAGGGATTCCTATTCCAATGACGGCGGTGACCGCGGCGAAGGTCATCTGAAAGCTCTTGTCTTCGATAGCCCGTGGGTCAACGAGAAGTAGAACGAACGCGGCCATGGCCGTTGCATTCAGTGGGGAATGCCCGCGATCCAGGGCGCGGCCGGCAATGAAGACACACGCCATTATCGCGGCGCGGACAACCGGCATTTGCCAGCCCACAAGGGCGGCATATCCGATAACACAGATGAATGAAAGGACCAGCCTTGCGCCTCTGCGTCGAATGAGAAGCCGCCCCATCCAGGACGCTGCCGTTGCAATTACTGCAATATTGAATCCCGAAACCACGACGAGATGAAATACTCCGGCATCCTGAAACTGACGCTCCGTTCCTGCGGAGAGACCGGCTGTGCGGCCAATCACCATTCCCATCACCAGTCCGCGAGTATTGTCGTCTTCGAAATAACTGGCAATGCGATTCCCGATCCAGCGCCGAACACGATCGGAGCCATGCCATCCGTGACCGAGCACCGTGATCAATCGTGGATTTCGAATCGTTCCGGTCCAATAGATGCCTTCACGTTCGAGATGCTTCCGAAAATCGAAGACTCCGGGATCACGATACGTTGACGGCCGGCGCAAAGCGACGACGACTTCGACCTGATCTCCGCTTCCGAGATCGAGGTCATTGAAAAGCTGAAGCCGGCCGGGTTCGTCCAGAAACTCGGTGAGCCGCGCGCGGCCGCGGTACTGCCGGCCATCGACAGAGGAAATCTGAATGTCGAGATAAACGCCAATTCCGCGCCATTCAGGGGCGCGTGAAATCTTTCCGACAAGACGGACGGCTTCGGTATCGGGATCCGGGGGGACGGCTGGGACCGCACTTCGGAGTCCTGCGCCGAGGAGGAATACAGGCAGCAGAAAGAGCGGACGCCGTGCGAAACCAAGAAGGATGGCTAGCGGAAGGCAGAGCCACACGGCAACTGGATACAGGTTCGGACCCGCAAGAATGCCGGAGATCAGAGCGAGAAGGGGAAAGAGTAGGGGAACCATGCAGTCCTCGTTCGAACTGCAAAGGGCAGGGGTAGTATAGCTTAAAATCGGTGACTCTAGAGGCAGTCTATGACCGCTCCTACAGGTTAAACGCGGCGATCATCTCGATGTGATAAGTGTTGGGGAACTGATCGATCATCGTGATGCGCTCAAGCTTGTAGCCTTGTTTTAGAAACGCCGCCGCTTCCGGTGCGAATGTGCTCGGATTACAGGAAACATACACGATTCGCGGTGCCATCATCTTCGCGATGGCTTCGGCGGCCTGCTTGCCGCATCCGGTTCGTGGTGGATTCAGCAGCACCAGATCCGGCTTGACGCTGGCGTCCTTCAGGGCGGCATCGACTTCGCGCTCGGCGAATTGAACATTCTCCGCGCCGTTTAGCTCGGCATTCATCCGGGCTTCTCGCACGGCAATCCGGCTGGACTCCACTCCTATCAGCTCTGTCGAACGCTTTGCCTCTGGAATCGAAAAGAATCCACTGCCGCAAAACAAATCCAGCACGTACTTCGGTGATGGCCCGGCCTGGTCCAAAACCTCATTCATGAACTTCTCGAGCAGAAAACGATTGGATTGAAAAAACGCATCCGGATGCATATCGAACACGAAGTCATTGACGTGTATCCGAGGATTTTCCATTCCGGTCGACCGGCCATCAAACGTCGCCGCAACTGCCGGTCCGGAGACCACGCGAATTTCTTCAACCGTATCGAACGACGCCAGCAGTTTATTTGCCTCGGGAATGTATGCGTTCAATTCCGGTACGAGCGAACTGCACTCCTGAATGGGGACAACGGTGTTGCTGCGTTCGCGAACAAAGCCCACGCGGCGATCGCGCACATGAAACGTGGCGCGAAGGCGGTAATTTCGGTCGGGTCCGCTGATGATCTTTATGGGACCATCCCACGTGAATCGACCCGCGCGTTGAAGGGTTTCCCGTAGCACAGCTTCCTTGATATGAAGCTGCCGGTCATACCGAATGTGCTGCCAATGGCAGCAACCCGCAGTCTCGTAGTTTGGGCAGTCCGGAGTTTGTCGGTCCGGCGACGGTTCAATGATGGAAGTCACTCGCGCCGAGGAATAATCCTTCTTGCGATCGAAGACTTCCACTTCAACCACATCGCCGGGCGCAGTGCGTGGAACGAACAGAACTCCCTGGTCGGTACGGGCAAGGCCGCTTCCGCCATAAACCATTTTCTCAATTGTGACTTGCATTAAATCAGGTAGAACAGGCTCAGGCGCTCGAGGTTGTAACGCTCCATCAGCTTCCGGCGCCAAAGCTGCTGTTCGAGCATGGATAGTTGTTCGGTGGTCATTGTCGCACGGCAGGGCGCGAGATCGCCCTCCACACCGCGCTGAATGTCCAGCATTGTGGATTGGTCGGACGCCACTTTCAGGATTGCGATCAACTGCTCCTCCAGCGCTGAAAGCGATTGCTCCGCTTCGCGAAAGTTGGAAGTGTCGACGGCGCGTACGGCATCGGCGATCAAGGAAATACGAGGTGCGAACTCCGGGAAGACGATGGCAAGCTCCGCAGCCTTCCCTGCGATTTTCTGGAGATACTTCCGGGTTTCTTCCTGCGAAATTTCGGGAAGTTCCGGCCGCTCGATTCGGGTTTCCTTTTCCTCCTGCAGGACTTCGTCAATCGCGCGAGCGCAATAAGCGAGCGAGTTAATTCGACGTTTGGCATTGGAAAATGCGCGGTCGATTCCCTTGAGCACAACTTCCAGCGGGATGCCCTGTTCCTTCCAGTTTTCAATCAGCACCCAGTCGAGCGACGAGACCAGCGTAAAAGTTTCACGTTTGGTCTGATAGAAGTTTTCGATTTCGGTGAAGTAATTGAAGTAGTTCAATGGGCGCTCTTGATCCAGCCGCCACCGACCACGACGTCCTCCCAGTAGAAGACCGCGCCCTGCCCGGGCGTCACCGCGCGCTGCGGCTCATCGAATTCCACAACAACCTGTCCGTCTTCGATTCCGACCGTCGCGCTTCGCGGTTCGAATCGATTTCGAATCTGAACTTCGCATCGGATCGGTTCGATGGGCCTTTCAATCGCAATCCAGTTGGCATCACGGACCGTGAACCGGCGCTGACCAAGTTCCCGATCCTCGCCAATGACGATGCGGTTTAAAGCCGGCTCAATCTTGACGACATACTGCGGCCGTCCCGCGGCAATCAGTCCCTTGCGCTGTCCCACGGTGAATTTGTGTATGCCAGCGTGGGTTCCCACGACTCCACCGTCCGCATCAACAATGGGACCCGGCGATGTCGCAGCGATTCCCGCGTAGCTTTCCACAAACTGGGCATACGAGTTCCCCTGAACGAAACAGATCTCCTGGGATTCCGGCTTGTCAAAGGTAGGAAGCCCTGCCTGTCTGGCGATTTCACGAACTTCCGGCTTCGTCAGTTCCCCAAGCGGGAATACGGTCTTCGACAGCTGTTCCTGGGTGAGACCGAACAGAAAGTAGGACTGATCCTTTTTTCGATCCCTGCCGCGAAGCAGCAGCCAGCGTCCCAGCGCCTCATCAAATCGCACGCGGGCATAGTGTCCTGTCGCGACGCGATCCGCACCGATGCTTGCTGCGCGATCGACCAGATGGTGGAATTTCACGAAGTTGTTGCACAGAATGCACGGGCTCGGCGTCTCTCCACGAAGATAGCTGTTCACGAACGGGGCCACGACCGTCTCTTCAAATTGATTCTCGAGATTGAGAACGTAAAACGGCATGCCGAGATGTGTGGCCACACGGCGCGCATCCCAGATATCGTCGATCGAGCAGCAGCGTCCGCTGCGAGCGACTTCGGCTTCAACGGGCTCTTCTCCGGCCTTCTGTGCACCTGGAGTCCGCCGCTGATTCCACAGCTGCATGGAAAGTCCGACAATCTCCTCGCCCTGACTGCGAAGCAGGGCTGCGGCTGCCGATGAATCGACGCCGCCACTCATGGCTACGGCAATCATGCGAACCCCTTCAGCGCTTCGCGTATGGCATCGCACGCGAGAACGCTGCAGTGCATCTTCGATCCCGGCAGCCCACCGAGCGCATCGGCGAGGTTTTCTCGTGTAATCGAGCGTGCCTGATTCAGATTCATGCCAATGATCATTTCCGTTGCATACGAACTTGTCGCAATTGCGGCGCTGCATCCTTGCGCCTTGAACTTCGCATCGATGATTTTATCGGCATCGACTTTTAGCCACAGCTTCATGACGTCTCCGCACACGGGATTGCTGACCTGCGCAACCGCATCGGCGTCTTCGATTTCGCCCACGCAGCGCGGGTTTTCAAAGTAATCGATCAGCTTTGCGGCATAGGCCATATCAGGCTCGCTTGTAATACGGTGACAATTCGCGGAGTCTATCGACGATTTTCGGCAGCACCTCAATCACGTAATCGACATCCTCGACCGTGTTCATGGAGTTGAGACTGAAACGCAGACTGCCGTGGGCTTCGTCCGGTGTTTTCCCTATGGCCGTCAGCACATGCGATGGTTCCAGTGATCCCGACGAGCACGCCGATCCGGTCGAAACCGCAACACCTTTCAGGTCCAGTGAGATCACCAGCCCTTCGCCTTCGGCAAAATCGACCATGATGTTCGACGTGTTGGGCAACCGAGGTGCGTTTTCAGCATTCACTCGGATCAGTTCGATGTGCTTTTTCAATCCGGATTCCAGCCGGTCACGAAGTTCCTTAACGTGCGCCATTTCCGAACCGAGCCGCTCACGAGCCAGCTTCGCCGCAACTCCGAATCCCACGATGCCCGCAACGTTTTCCGTTCCCGAGCGGCGGTTTCGTTCGTGTCCACCCCCGGTGAGCTGAGATTTCAGAACGGTGCCTTTCCGGATAAAGAGCGCTCCCACGCCCTTGGGCCCGTGAATCTTGTGTGCGGAAATGGAATACAGGTCCACATTCAATTTCTTGACGTCGACCGGGATTTTCCCAGTCGACTGTACACCGTCGGAATGAAAGTACACATCGGCGGCTTCCGCAATTGCACCGATTTCCTCGATAGGCTGAATGGTTCCGATTTCGTTGTTGGCATGCATGATGGAAATCAGAATCGTATCGGGTCTGATCGCACGACGGACGTCTTCAGGATCGACAAGTCCATCAGAGGAAACGCCGATCCATGTGACTTCGTAACCCTGCTTTTCCAGGTCCTTGCAGGTATGGAGCACAGCGTGATGTTCGATCTTCGATGTAATGATATGCCGGCCCCTGGCCTTTTGCGATTCCGCGATACCGCGGATGGCGAGATTGTCCGCCTCCGTCCCGCCGCTCAGGAAAACGATTTCCGAAGTCTCGGCGTTGATCAGTCGTGCAACCTGAACCCGCGCTTCGTCGAGCATCGCCTTCGCATGCTGGCCGAACCAGTGGATGGACGAGGGATTCCCATAATCTTCGGTGAACACCGGGAGCATGGCGGCCGCGACTTCTGGGCGCATCGGGGTCGTTGCGTTACTATCGAGGTATATTCGCTGCATAGAACCGCATGATTATAACCTTAACCACGGATTTCGGCCTGAAGGATCCCTTTGTCGGAGCCATGAAGGGCGTGATTCTCGGCCTCGCTCCAAATGCTCAGATCGTCGACATTACCCACGAAATTCCTTCTTATGACGTTACCGAGGCGTCCATCGTCTTCTATGAAGCCTGCCGATATTTTCCCGTCGGGACCATTCACGTCGTCGTCGTCGACCCCGGCGTCGGAAGCGCGCGCCGACCTATAGCTCTCGCGGAAAGTGGGGAGGGACCTGGGCAAATTTTCATTGCTCCCGATAATGGTGTGCTTTCCCTGGTACTGGGGACGGGTACCGTCCGGCACATTACGAACGCTGCGCTCTTCCAGCATCCGGTAAGCCAGACGTTTCATGGACGAGATATTTTCGCTTCGGTTGCCGCGCACCTTGCCTCAGGCACGGCAATTGAATCCGTCGGCCCTATTGTGACTGACTTTGAAGTGCATTCTACCCTCCGGAGCCCCACAATTCTCCGCGTCGACAAGTTCGGAAACCTCATGACGAACCTCCGTCGAGACCAACTCGGCACGGGTTTTGTCATCCGTGCCGGCGGAGTCGAAGTCCGCCGAGTCCTTTCCAGCTATGCGGAAGCCCTTCCCGGTGAAGTCTTCGCAATCGACGGAAGTGCAGGGCTAATTGAGCTTTCGCTGAACCAGGGATCGGCTGCGGATCGACTGAATCTTCGCCGTGGAGCGGAATTCGAAGTAGAAACAGGAACCCTAAACCAATAGAATATTGCGCGGCCAGAAACCGGGTAAAGAATGGGAGATTGCACCTTATGGCGGGTTTAGAGGACGTTGTCGCGGGCGAGTCTGGGATTTGTTATATCGATGGGATAAAAGGAATACTCGCATATCGCGGATACAACATCCACGAACTGGCGCCAAATTCCACGTTTGAAGAGACCTGCCATCTGCTCTGGTTTGGCAAATTGCCCACAGCTTCAGAACTGAAAGACACTTCGGCAAAAATTACGGCGGAGCGTGCTGTCCCCAAACAGGTGCTGGATCTGATTTCGAGTTTCCCAAAGAAGGCGCTGCCCATGGAAGTCCTGAGAACTTCCGTGTCGGCCCTCTCCATGTACGACCCGGAAGCCGAGGACATGTCGCCGGAGGCTAACGTTCGCAAAGCGATCCGTCTCACGGCTCAATGCGGTACGCTCATCACTGCCTTTCACCAGATTCGCAATGGAAACGCTCCCATCGCTCCGCGCCAGGATCTCGGTTACGCCGCAAATTTTTCCTACATGCTGACGGGGAACCCGCCAAACGACACGATTGTGAAGGCTCTGGACGTCGCGCTGATTCTTCACGCCGATCATGAGCTCAATGCGTCGACTTTTGCCGGCCGAGTGACTGCCGGCACGTTGTCGGACATCTATTCGGCGTGCACGTCTGCCATCGGTGCGCTGAAGGGACCGTTGCATGGTGGCGCGAACGAGGCCGTCATGCGCATGCTGCTGAAGATTGACGATCCGGCAAAGGTGGATGCCTACGTGAAGGATATCTTTGCAAAGAAACAGAAGATTGCCGGGTTCGGGCATCGCGTATATCGCACCGAGGATCCCAGAGCCACGCACCTGCGCCGCATGTCCAAAGAGGCATGCGACCGTGAGGGCCAGTCGAAATGGTACGAAATGTCGGTGCATATCGAGCAGCTTGTGAAGTCTGAAAAGCAGCTTAACCCCAACGTGGACTTCTATTCCGCCAGTACGTACTACGTTATCGGAATGCCGATCGACATGTTCACTCCTTTCTTTGCAGTAAGCCGCATGTCCGGCTGGACCGCGCACATCCTCGAGCAGTACTCCAATAATCGCCTGATCCGGCCACGCGCCGACTACATCGGGCCATCTCCTGAAATGAAATGGGTTCCTGTCAGCCAGCGCTGACTTCAATCAAAGTTCAGGATGGCTTTTCCGTCACTGCCTTATGATGGTTCGGCGTGATCGATATCCATTCCCACATACTTCCTGAAATCGACGACGGCGCCCGTTCCATGGACGAAGCCGTTAAAATGGCTGCAATTGCGTTTGCAGACGGCATTGAACAAATGGTCTGCACGCCGCATCTGTTTAATGGACTTTCCAAGGATCCCGGGACGCCGGAAATCGAAGACCGCGTTGGCCGACTGCAGCAGGCGATCGGCGGTAATGGGTTGGTGGTGCTGCCGGGTTGCGAGGTTCGAGTGACTTCGGACCTACTCAAACAGGCTCAGGCCAACCAGCTGACGACGATTAACGGGAAAACCTACATGCTTGCGGAATTGCCGACTCCCTTTGTTCCCCGAGGAGCCCGGACATGGTTCAGCAAGTTGAAGCTTCAGGGAGTGAATCCGATTCTCGTGCATCCGGAACGCAATATCGAGATACAGCGATATCCGTGGATTGTGGCGGACATGATCGCAGACGGTGTCCTGACCCAGGTAACTGCGATGAGTGTTGCCGGTCAATTTGGATCGGCCGCAAAGGTCTGTGCAGAAAGCCTGCTTCGCCACAATTGCGTGCACTTCCTGGCGACAGATACCCACAGGCCGGAGAAGCGCCCGCCGGTCTTGAGCCGAGGTCGTGATGCTGCGGCCGAAATAATCGGGCCGGATGCCGCCCGGATTCTTGTTGAAGACAATCCCCGCGCCGTAGTGACAGGTATGCCCATCGTCCCTCCCGCAGTTCTCCCTTATGTAAAGCCTGCCGGCGCCTCGCGTTCCCGGTTCTTCGGCCGCTTGTTCCGACGGTAAGAGAAACGGCAGTCCCGGAAGATTCATTGTTATAGGTAGGAACGAAGGTGGGAAGTGTGAGAATCACCGGGGTACAACGGGGATCAAAATGGAAGATCGTCCAGGACTGCCGTAGGGATCGCTCGCATTGCCGAAGGACTTTGCACGACACGTGCCGCTGCAAATTGATGAAGACCCTGGCATTGAAGGCGGTCCGGCCGTGACATTGACGAATAAAAGGCCGGATTTTGCGCGACTATTTTCACCGCTGTTCTTACTGCGTCTTTCCGCCATTCAAAATCAGAGTGGAGTCGGCCAGTTGAAACAGATCGCTGAAGTTCTGTGCCGATACCACAATGCCAATCCCGCAATCCGATGCCAGCGATTTCAGAAATTCAGAAACTTCGTTTCGCGCGGAGTTGTCCAATCGAGCCATGGGATTGTCGAGAAGCAGCAGAAACGGATTGTGTCCTGTAGCGGAAATCAGCGCCAGTTTGATTCTGTCGCTGTGGGAAAGATCCTGAATACGCTTTCCAGGATCGATGTCGAACAGACTGAGAAGCGAGGCTACTCTTGCTTCATTCCAGCCTTCGTAGTATTGCGACATGAATTGCAGGTGATGCCGTGCCGTCATGCAGACGTCGAAACTGGGAGATTCTGAAAGATATCCTGTTTGTCTTCGCACGAACATCTGGTTTAGATGAGGTTGAGAATGGAACACCGACACCATTCCCTGATCCGGTCTCAGGAAACCCCAGATCAATTTTAGTAACGTGGTCTTTCCAGTACCCGGGGACCCAACGATTCCCAGAACCTCGCCGGACCGGAGCGCGAGATCCACAGGTCCCAGACTGAATTGAGCCCCCTGTCGCTTCACGACGTTTTGGGTTCGAACGAGTTCCATGACAACAAGTGCAGTTCACGTTCGATGCCAAATCTGAAATTCCGCAAATCCTTCGACACAGGCGGGTGGTTCCGGCCGAACTCTTTCGTTGTCGCTATAACGGCGACTTCTTCTTCGCCAAATCACGAACAATTTCTGCCAGAGCTCGCCGCGTACGCATGAGCTCCGTTTTGATTGCGGATTCGGACTTTCCCTGGATGCGGGATATTTCCGCAATGGAGTAGTCGTTGGAATAGAAGAGTTCGAGCGTTGAGCGCTTGGATGATTCCATTTGAAGCAGAGCTCTTCGAAGGAGATCTGTCTGTCGTCTGCGGTCCAGTTCGCTTTCGAAATTTGGGAGTTGGGCAAACCTGGACTCGTCGATTGTGCTTATATCGAACACGACGCGACGCCGTCTCCAGTAATCGTGGACGGCATCCCGGACGATCTTCGTCAGAAACGCGCGTGGATGCCGGATCTCGCCCTGCTTTCTGCACGCTTCCACAACTTTCAATGTCACCTCCTGCGTGAGATCGTCGTCGTGTACTGGCGCGCCTGTGCGCTGCGTAACCAGTCGTATCAGCATTCGAATTTCGGACGCATCGATGTTCATGTGACGAAACTCCGGGATGTGCGGCTATACCTGGCATGATTGGAAATAGCGAAGCAATGCAACAACTGGTCGAGCGGGTTCGAACTGCCTCGCAGGTGGCCGGTTCGATACTGGTGATGGGAGAAACGGGGAGCGGCAAAGAGCTTGTGGCGCGCGCCATACATGAATTCAGTCCGAGCAGCGCCGGCCGTTTTGTTGCCGTGGATTGCGGGGCGCTGCCGGAGGATCTGATCGAAAGCGAATTGTTCGGGTATCGCCGGGGAGCATTCACGACGGCGACGGCAGACAAGCCCGGGCTGTTTGAAATTGCAAATGGCGGCACGTTGTTTCTCGATGAAATCTCGAATACATCGAGGCGATTTCAGGCCAAGCTGCTGCGTGCGCTTCAGGATCGCGAGATCCGCCGTCTCGGTGATCTGGTGATGCGTAAGGTCGATATACGCGTAATCGCCGCGACCAACTGCGACCTGCTGCGACTCGTTCATCGCGGAGATTTCCGGGAAGATCTCTTCTATCGTCTCAACGTGTTTTCGGTCCAGGTGCCGCCCCTTCGGGAGCGGCTTGACGACATTCCGCTTCTGACGGAATTCATCCTTCAGGGACGTCGTCGCATCTCTCAGGGAGCCCTGACAAAGCTTCAGGCCTACAATTTCCCCGGCAATGTGCGCGAGCTCGAGAACATCGTCGAGAGTGCGATCTATTCCCGGAACTCCGACATCATCGAAGACCGCGATATTGTTCTTCCCGGTGAAAGGTCGCGCAATTCCGATCTGGATCTGCATGTCGATAACTTCTGGGAGTCGATTGCCCGGCCTTACGCCAACCGGCAGATTACGCGCCACCATGTGGAGCATGTGATTCGCAATGGACTGATTCAGACCGGGGGCAGCTATCGCCGGCTTGTGCGGTTGTTCAACATTCCCGATACCGATTACAAGCGTTTCATGGATTTTCTGCGCCGCCATCGCTGCAATGTCGACTACCGTCAGTATCGAAGAAGACCGGAACGGATCGGATAGTGAACCGGGGAGGACCCGAAAACTACTGGGCCCGTCCCCGGTTCGATAACCGTTACTCACCCTCCTTGAACAATTTCACGACAAAGTTCCCAACCAGCAGGTGTTGAGTCTTCGTCACGAATTGGCGATAAGAACGGCTGGAGTGATACCGAAGGCAGTCTTCGCGCGACTTCCATATCGTGAGAGCGACCGCCATGTTTCCCCCATCCTCCACCAGGAAACGTGCAGATTCAAAGCCCGGTTCCCTGGCAAGATCCGGCAGCACGTCGGACGAATAAATGAGCGAAAATTCGCGTACCTGATCTTCGCTCACCGTTTCACCGATAACCATTCGCGCGTACATGGGACCTACTTTTTCGGAGGCTGCTTTGCGACCAGCATGTCCTTCACTTTGTCATACTGCTCACGAGTCAAAAGCTGTTTGGAAACCAGGTCTGCCTTGCTTCGGAATGGCCGCGCCTGAACGATTTTCTTTGCCGCCGCACGATCCACTCCGACGAGAACGAGATCATCTTCCGCTGCCGAGTTGATGTCGACTGGCTTCAGCTTCGTCTGCTTCGGCATCTGCGTGGCCGGCGTTGTAGTGGCTGGCTTGGAAGATGGTGTGGTGGGCGGTTTTGTCTGAGCAGTGAGGACGGACGACCCTGCAAGCGCGAGCACGATGCACACAATTCCGGGAATTCGAAGTCTGGTCATGGAACCTCCTTGAAGTGTTGAAATTGTTCCCGGCGGCCCGCGCGCTGCGGCCCTTTGCGGAGTTTTCTCTCTCCTCACAGCGACGCCCACTGACCGCCGGGAAGCTTAAAGAACTCCCGGCGAACATTCGACAGCACAGGCCCAGGTGTGCCATCAAAGACTCGCTCGCCGGGAGGGCCAGGAGTTTACGGCCGGTCTCTATAAGGCATGCGGAAGGCCGGGTCTAAGTGGTTGGAAATGTGGCGGAGGAGCGGAATTACTCGCGCGAACAACGATCAGAATTATCGCGAAATCCGCGACTTGCTATGATCCGGATTTCGAAAGGCTGGGGCCTCACTTTTCCGAAGTCGGTTTTCGTAGAACGCAAAAAACGGCCTTGATAAAGACCTCGTTGAAACCAGGCAGTTGAGCAAGCCAGCTCATATACTTTCCGGCTCGATACGTTTTCCCCCCGAATCCGAGTTTTCGCAGTTCCACGATTTCAAACGGCAGATGGCGGAGATGCCGTTTGAACTTGCGAATACTCAGGTCATTCAGAAATTCACGCCAATGCTGTTTGTCCAGGTAGGGGTTTGGTCGACGCTGGCCGGTTTCTTGATCAATCCAATACCAGGCTGGGGAATACTCCTTGGACTCGTACAGATTTGCCGCCACGTCCAGCAAGGTATCCATCGAGAAAACCACGTGTGCCCATGGGAAAGGAATAATGTCTTCCAGGTGTGAGCCATTGGGCGAGAACCACGGGCAAAAGTGAATCAGAAACAGGCCGCCTGGCCGAAGGACCCTGTAGGCATCAAGAAAGATTTCGTGGGGTTGACTGAGGTGTTCCACCGTATCGACGGTGTAGATCACATCGACGCTATTACTCGGAATTGGAATGGTAGTTGGTGTCGTGTCCACCCATTCCGCCAGATCGCCATGCAGATTGCGCGCGCGAGCTATCTTTTCGGAATCGATGTCGGCGCCTATTGCGGAAAAGGATTCGCTTTCCTTGAAGGCTTCTATCAAATAACCACTCGAACAGCCGAGTTCAAGTACCGTCTTGTTCTGGAACGATGTGAACTCCGAAAACAGCTTCCGGTAAACGTCCACATTGGAGACGCGGTCTGCTACATAGTTTACGCGGCTTTCAAACCGTCCCCCCAATGCACGATTCCGTAGATTGATTTTGCTCAACGGCGGCTTCAGGAATTGCTGCGTAATCGCCCAGCACATCCGTGCCGGAAATCGCGTTAATGGCGGTAGAGAGACGGGATTTCGCATGGAATGATCTAACGTCGAACTGGTCATGTTGCCCTCGATATCTCGAAGTTGGATAGTAGAGTTGCGACCTCGTGATCGCGAGAACCTCTCTAACAAAAGCAAGCAGGCTGCCAAGGTGTAGGTACGCCTGTATCACCGAGGAGCCTGTCCAGTTTCCTCTCCAATTTGCGGTAACCAGGTCCTGCCGTGTGGGGCGAATGGGTCTGCATCTTCAAGCTTAGTTCAATAAAATCAATAGGATCTGCTCTTTGCCGTTGCGGCAATTCCGGCTGGCTTTATCGGAGTTGCCCGGATCTTCCGGTCGCGCATCCATCCCGATTTCGAAAGAATTCGAACATCCGGTAGTGGTATGTGGTGACCACAGAAAGGAACTAATATTCCTTTTCTGAGAGGACCGGGAACGCCTTAATTCCATTGGGCCACATCGACTCGCCTAAGGTCCTTTGCCCTTCCACCTACGTCGGTTTCCCAATTTCAACGGTTTTGGCCTCGTTTTAAGGTGTTGCCCGTTCGGTGGGGAACTGAATTCGTCAGTCCATCGCAAAACGGGAGAGCGCATTTGGAAAAGAATCTCAGAGTCCTTGTCGCAGTAACACCCGAAGCGTTAACGCGCGTCATTCTTCACCTGCTGCGAACATTCCCAGCAATCGAAATCATCTCCTGCGTCACTGGGAGCAGAAGTCTGGTGCGTCATGCCGAGCGCCTGCTGCCCCACGTGATCATCATCAACGACCATTCGGTTGAAGGCGGCGCCGGTGCGACAGTCGAGGCGCTGAAGAATGCCAGCCCAGGCTCAAAGCTGATTCTGACTTCATGCAGCGATTGTTTCTCCGGCCAAGGCCATCTTTCCAGTGTTGACGCTTACATCAATGAGGCGTTGCTCATACGAAAGCTTCTTCCAACCGTGCGCAGGCTCTGCGCTTCACACGGACACAAGATGTCCGGGCGTTCCAATAAACGGAGGTAACTAAAATGTTTTCCGCAAAACGACTCACGGCGAAGCTGGCTATCGGAACAGTCATCGTCATCATGTCCATTTCAAGCTTCGCGCACGCATATCTGACCGATGCCGGCACCTACGTTCCGTTGAACTACTTCACATTTATACCTCCGGCGGCGGGCGGCAGTTATGTCGATGCAAACTTCGGGACATCCATCAAGCGACTGTCCAATGCCATGGGGACCAAAAGCAGTGTCACCAGTGGAAATCTGACTCAGATCACGAACGAATACTCCACAATGTCGCCTTTTAATACCGACAATAGTTTTCTCATCATCCAGCACGATAGTTACTTCGGTCTTTATAGTGGCGCGGGAAGTTATCTACGCGACCTCCCTTTTGCCATAAATGCGGGAGCTGAGCCCCGGTGGTCTCGCACGGATCCCAATGTTATCTACTTCCTCAGCAACAATCAGCTCAAGCAGTACAACATTGCAACGCTGGCCACGACCGTCGTCCGAACGTTTTCGGAATACAGCCTCGTCCGCGGAATGGGCGAGTCCGATATTTCCATGGATGGCAATCATTTCGTTTTCGTTGGCGACAGCCAGTCCATATTCATCTATGAAATCAGCACAGACCGAAAGAGCGTGGTTTTCAATACTCAGGGAAAGGGATTCGACAGCCTCTATATCACGCCCAACAACAACGTCACGGTCACGTGGTTTGCCTCCGGAACGTCGCGTTATAACGGCATCGAACTGTTTGATTCGAACATGAACTTCGTCCGTCAGGTGGCTCGCGCCGGCGGTCACATGGACGTCTCGCGTGACATCAATGGCGATGAAGTGCTGCTGTGGGCGAACGCCGCCGATCCGACGCCGGTGTGTAATAACGGTATCGTCAAGATTCGTCTTGCCGACGCTTCGCAGACCTGTCTGATTTCCCTGGACTGGTCTCTCGCCGAGCATGTATCGGCACCGGACAATGGCTGGGTATTCGTGGAGACATATGCCCCGGCCGATCCCAGTCCGCTCGCGGGCTGGCCGAAGTACACGGATGAGATCCTTCAGATAAAGCTTGATGGATCGGAGATCCGCCGCGTTGCCCATCACCGCAGCCGTCCATTCGACAGCTACTACTACACACCGCGCGCGTCGGCCAGTAACGACGGCACCAAGCTTGTATTTAGCAGCAATTTTGGATTGCAGGCGCAGCTGGGATATCCATCGATTTACGTCGATACCTATTTGATCGACCTGGGGCCTGGTGTTACGGCAGCAGCGCCGGCGCCGGCGCCCGCACCAGCTCCATCCCCCGCACCAGCGCCGACATCAAGTACAAGTCGATTCGAACAGTCCGATGCATCCGTGACTCTGTCTGGCGATTGGACGGCAAACTCTCTCGCTGCCCACAGTAGTGGAGGTGCAATTCTCAGCATGACTGCCGGAAGCCGCGCCACGTTCTCGTTCAACGGCACCGGGGTAAGCTGGGTTGCTTATCGCGACGAATGGTCCGGGATTGCAAAGGTATATCTCGATGGCTCGCTAGTCGGAACTGTGGATACATACCTGAGTCCGGGTAAGGCTCAGGCCTCGGCATATTCCATCAGCGGTCTGGCCTCCGGAGCACACACGCTTGCTGTTGAGGCGACAGGTACCCGGAGCGCCGCTTCCGGTGGATCATGGGTTTGGGTCGATGCATTCGATGCGACCGCGGCTGCACCGGCGCCGACTCCGGCCCCCGCACCAGCGCCGACACCCGCACCTGCACCGGCCCCCGCACCAGCGCCAACTCCAACGACACTGCGCGTTGAGCAAACCGCTTCCGCAGTTGTGTTGTCCGGCGATTGGGCTTCAAACGGCATGTCGCTGCATAGCGGCGGCAGCGCAGTTCTCAGCATGACTGCCGGTAACCGTGCAACATTCTCTTTCAACGGAACAGGCGCAAAATGGATCGCTTATAAAGATGAATGGGCCGGAATTGCGCGAGTCTATCTCGATGGGGCACTGCTTGGACAAGTCGATACGTACGCCTCACCCAATGCGGCACAGGTCGTAGCGTATTCGGTTTCGGGACTGGTTTCCGGAAATCATACCCTTGCCATTGAAGCATCAGGAACCAGGAACAATCTGTCTGGAGGATCCTGGATATGGGTGGATGCATTTGAAGCAGTGTCTGACGGGACCGCCCCCACGGCTGCACCGGCCCCCACGGCTGCACCGGCCCCCGCGCCTGCGCCGGCTCCAGCACCAGCGCCAATTCCAACAACAACGCGGCTCGAACAAAATGCTTCGTCCGTGAGATACAGCAATTCATGGACGACGAACAGCCTCGCTACTCATAGTGGAGGCTCCGCGGTACTTTCAATGACGACCGGAGCCAGCGCGACGCTGACGTTCACGGGAACCGCAGTGAGCTGGATCGGTTATCGGGATCAATGGTCCGGAATTGCCAGGGTGAAGCTGGATGGACAGTTAATCGCCAATGTGGATACGTACTTGTCGACGGCACGTTCGCAGGCTGTTACTTATTCGATCAATAAACTCACGTCCGGCACGCACACATTGACCATCGAGGTCAGCGGATTGAAGAACAATTCTTCCGGTGGGCGCTGGGTCTGGATCGATGCTTTTGATGTGACCAAATAGTTCGACAGCGCTCTATTCGGAAACAGCGCCACGGCGGGCGGCGGGATAGGATGTCCTGCCGCCTTCCGTGCGTTTTAGCCCCCGCACATGCCTGCGGAATCTCCAGCGGGCAACGATCTGCTTCCAGATCGTGAGGTCTCTCGCCCGCCAGGTTTTCCCTCCAGGAGTCTGCCGGGTATATTCGATGGTTCCATCGATCAGGCGGGGAATCACTCTTCGAAGAATTCCGAGAGCGATCATCGTCGTGTGATAACGAAGCATGAAAACGCGGTCATAAGCAGACAAGGCATAGTGACCCTGCCCGACGATGTCTCCTCCATCCAGCTGGTTCACACAAACATGAACTGTCGTGCCGATGTTATCGAAATCTCCATGATAGAACGCCCAGAATGGATGCCCTCCACCGCGGTAATGGGGCACAATCGCCCGATGGATGTTGAGCATCGCGATTCGGGCTGTGTCCAGTATCGCGCCCCTTAGAATTTCGGTTCCGAAAACGATAGCGATATCGGGCTCTTCCTCAGCCACGCGAGCGAGGGCAGCGCTGTCGTTGAAGGAATGAACATACTCAATCGGTATCGATGGGTCCAGCCCCGGAGTACGTCCCGAGAAGAACCGCCGCTTTTCGAACTCGTATTCGAGCTGGCTGTCCCTTCGGAAGAGTACATTCTCCAGGATGGAGCGAATTCCCCCTGCAACGGCGGACGGCTTCCATAGTCGTTTCAGTCGATTGGCAAGCGACCGCGGTTGAGGAATTCGCCGTTGGAGAAATACTTTTCGGACAGGATAGAGCTTGTGTACTTCGTTGATCAGATAGTACTGGTGCGTGCTTTCAGATGTCAGGAAAATGATATTCATTGCGATAAAGTCAGATAACGGGCGGATCGCTGCAACCATGGCAGACTTCCGCTCACGATCGATTTGAAACGCATCAGGTCGCTGTCTCCGGAAATTCTGTTCAGCGTGAACAGGTCGTCGCCAGGTCGTGCGAAGCCTTGATTTGTGGTTACTGCGGAAACATATCCCGCCCTGCGAACCGTCTCGACGGTATCCGGATTGAATGCGCCGGCGGGATAGCAGAAGTGGTCGATTCTTCGGCCGAGTCTCTTTTCGATTTCCAGCTTCGATCCGGCGATCTCCGTCTCAAGTTCCTTCCGGTTGTGGATGGTGTCGCAGTTGGGATGATTCTGGGTGTGGGATCCGATTTCCAGAACCGTTGGATCCAATGCCTGCAATTCGTTCCAATCTGCCGGAGCGAACTCTTCGGGCGCCTGTTCGATATATTCCCGACGAGTCATTCCCGATTCTTCCATCCATCGCAGGCGATCCATATTTGGAATCCTGCGGAGTCTGGATTTGAGATTCATCATCGCGCCGTTGATGCCGGATTGAGTCGACAGGTCATAACAAACAGTCTCGCCGTGGATTGCAATGCGAAGCGTTTCCGGCGCCCGGGCGCGTACCCATGTTTCGACGAGGTCGGTCCAGAGAAGAGTGCGATGTCCCACAAAGTTCGAAACGATGTAGAAACAACCTTTTGCTCCGTACTCCTTCATGATCGGATATGCGTGGCGAACCACATTTCGAAATCCATCATCGAAAGTCAGAACGGCGAGGCGGCTGATACTCAGGCCGCATGTGAGCCGAGTTGTGAGCTCGGAAAGAGTGACAAACGAATATCCGCAATCCTTGATCATTTTGAGCTGTTTTCTGAAATCGGAAATGGGAACGTGGCGTTCGTCGTATCCGTTCAGAAGCGTGAAGTCTTCGCTGCATACGCCGTGATACATAAGGATGGCTGCGCTGCCCCGGTTCAAGAATCGAAAGAACGCGTTCATTCCGGTGTGATCGGCAATGTGCGCGGCGCGAGCTGCAAGCTGCTGTCTCATTGCCGCAACGGCGACAGTTCCAGAACTGCCACTCCCGCAAGCCGATTCAATATGGGAAAACGCAGGATCATGCTATCGGTCCAGTGGAGACTATGGACAAGCATCCGTTGCCACGTTGGTGCAATTTCCAGGGGTGTTTTCAGGATGAAGCGATCCAGTCTGCCCAGAAAGCAAAAGTAGTAGGGCGATACGCGAAAACATTTCCCGAAGTGGCTGAGATCGGTGCTGGTCAGCTGGCGTTCACCGGGTGAAATGTCCTGGTGCCCGGGAAGCAACGCCATCAAACGGCCCAGCGCAGGGCTGAGAATGACGGGCTCCACGAAAAGTGCACGTCCGTTTTTTTCAAGAGCCGGTGCGAGTTGATGGGGTAATTGCGCGAGATGATCGGGAATATGATGAAGAATCGCCGTGCCCACAATCAGGTCGAAACTATTCGGGGAGAACGGGAATTCTTCTGCAGCGCACACGAACAGGTGAATCCTGTCCTGAACTTTGTTGGCAATTGCCAACTGTTCCTGGAGCAGTATTGCTTCTTTTGAAATGTCGAACGCCCAGACCTCGGCGCCCTTCAGCGCCAGCAGTATCGTGGTGTTGTCGTCACCACAGCCGAACACGAGTACCCGCTTGCCTTTGATATCTCCAACCAGCTTGAACAGACACTCCAGATAAAAACGCGGCTTTCGCGAGGGGCTCAGGTAGCGATTCCGGATATTATCCGGTACGACGAGCTCGCGTAGCTTGCGAGTCGAATACAATTCATCGTGCCACTTCTGTTCCGCTTGCTGAACGCTGGGTTGCATCTATTCCTCCCTATTTTTTGGCTTCGGAGAGCCGAATCAGCCGCTTCTGGATCGCGTATTTCACCAGTTCGGTACGGTCATGGACGTCGAGTTTTCGCATCAGGTTGTACTTGTGAGCTTCCACGGTTTTCACGCTTAGCTTCAGCCGGTAGGCGATTTCCTTCACCGAAAGTCCTTCAGCGAGCATCTTGAGGACTTCACGCTCGCGGTTGCTGAGCAGGTCGTATGCGTCCTTTGGCCGGACGGATGTCTGGAGATACTGGCTGACGACCTTGTTTACAACAGAGGGGCTCAGGTATTTCCCGCCTTTTCGCGCTTCGCGGATGGCGTACACCAGTTGTTCGGCCGGCGCGTCTTTCAAGACGTAGCCCGACGCCCCGGCTTCAAGGCAGCGAATGATGAGATCGTCCTCGTCGTACATTGTCAGGACAAGCACACGAACGTTCTTGCAGGTTTGAACGATTTTTTGCGTTGCTTCAAATCCATTCAGGTGGGGCATGGAAATATCCATCAGTACGACGTCCGCGGGGATCTGCTTGAGCTTTTCGATGGCGTCTCTGCCATTTTCCGCCTCGCCGACCACTTCGACTCCAGGTTCATTCTGCAGAAGAGACCGGAGTCCCTCGCGAAACAAGGTGTGATCGTCACAAATCAGTACCCGAATTTTTCCGTTCATGCTGCTTCAATGTCTTCAAGAGGAATTTCGACAGTGATGGTCGTGCCGGTGCCTTGCTTGCCGGTACGCCGCATTCGCGATTCCATCCGGAGTTTTCCGCCCAGTAGTTCAATACGCTGACGAATTGCCAGCAATCCGAATGCCTGATTTGGGTCTCGCAGTGTCTTGCCAAGGTCGAAGCCTCGACCGTTGTCGCGGATCGTCATCATCAGAACGCCGGAGCGTGTGTGCAAATCGATCTGCACCTGGCGTGCATGAGAGTGTTCGACGACATTCGAAAGAGTTCCCTGCATGACGCGATACAGCGTCACTTCGAATATTGCCGGCAGCTTGACCGTCAGTTGCACATTGAATGTCACCTTGATTGCCGTGCGATCCGAAAACTGTCCGACATATCGGCGAAGGGTCGGGACAAACCCGGCTTCTTCCAGAAGAGCCGGGCCGAGGTTGAAGGCCAGGCGCCGTACGCCCTCGATGGCATGACTGATCAAGGCGACGGCCTCCTCCAGTTTCGTACTGAGGTGATCCGGATGCCCCTCTTTCAAATCGACGTTCATCAATTCAAGGTAGAGTTTCAATACGAGCAGGTTGTGCCCGATCTCATCGTGAAGGTCGCGAGCAATCCGGCGGCCTGTTTGTTCATACACGCTGACCAGGTGAACGGAAAATCTCCTGAGGCGCTGTTCGGCATCGAGAAGCCGTTGCTCGAGTTCATTCCACTTGGTCTGGCGGTGATTCAGAAATCCAACGACAACCAGATATTGGCTGATGGAAATGAAGCGGATCAATGCCGCTACTGGAAGCTGTTTGGGCGTGGGGGTCAGGAAGGGAAGGCACGCTTCGAAATACAGAGACAGGGCCGATATCGCGTGATCCATTGGAACAGAGCGACTGTCGAACAGTTCTCCCTGCGCTTCCATCAATGCCGAAAATGTCTTGAAATCGCCGGCTCTCAGAACTTCGTAGTGAGTCTCAATGCTGAGATCGGACATCATCCGAATTTCTGAAGGTTTCATCTGAAGGCGTTCCTTCAACATGGATTTCCAGGAAACGCGAATGTTGTGAAAGTGCGGAAGCAGCATCTCGATGACGACGGTTGCCGGACGTTCGATTCCGGCAAAGAGGCGTTGAATCGTCGGTGGCTGCGAGGCGACGGTCGGCTGATGAGGTGTAGTTGTCATCTTACGGACTCACTCCCCTTCTGCCGCGGTTACCTGCAGAGATGCGCTTCTCGATTTCATTTCCCGTCTCCAGGCGTGAGCCGCTGAGGATGCCGGGATCACTGTTGAACGTGTAGACATTTTGTACGATTCGATCCACCTGCCTTTCTGCCACGTCGCGTCCCGCGAGTTTCTCCAGCAAAAGCAGGTACTCGTAGTCTTCGAGCCCCTCGCGAATCAGTTTCAAGCGAATGCTTTCAATCGGTATGTCGTGCGTTCCGCCAATCCGTGCCGTGCGTCCGGGGTAGAAGAGAGTTCCGTCTCCGTTTCCGCCGTACAGGTACATGTTTGCCGAGGGATCTGCGATCTGGCTGTAGGACTCGTTGGTGGCGAAGTAAAGCTCTCCACTGATCCGGTATTTCCATGCAAGCCACGGCATCACTCTGTTTGAAACGGCGGAATCGTCGATCATGTAGCTGGGCCAACCCTTGAAATAGGGGCCGCCTTCGATGCTGCAGCCGTGACTCGCGCAGGACTGGTACCACCACAGATCCTTTCCGGGCTGTAGATCTCCGTACTTGTTGCGGGCGACGGTTTCGCGGCAAAAGGTGTCGAACCCCGGTTTCAATTCAAAGCAATTGATCAGTGGTGACCAGAGGTCTATTGCACTATCCAGCATTGCCGTCTTCTGCAAGGTGACCAGGGTTCGAATCGCAGGATCCGCCTGGTGGGCAAGGCGGCTGAGTTCCACGATCTTCGGATAGTCCTCGACTTTCGGTTCATCGATGACGTAGTAGAAAAGTTTGTTCAGCCATCCCCTGGCGCGAAAGTGTTTTGCCCATTCGCGCCAGTAAAGCATTTTCTTTTCGTTGGTATTCGCACTGCCGTGCGTGCGCATGTCCATGGATGTGACGCGCGCTCCGGGGAGGGGATCTTTGTCTCCAAGCACTTTCCCATCGAGAAACGGCCCGACCTCCTGATCGTACAGATCCCATTCGATGGCAGCCGAGTTCCCATTAATGGTAAACGGGGGTGGAATGAATGTGCCACCGTGCAGGCTGATTCGGTGCAACAGTGCCGCTTTGGAGTAGAGGAAGGTCACACTTCGGATATCGTCATCCGATGTGTATTTTCCCGCGTGCGCTTTCAGTGCGCTGATTCCACTAAATCCAAAGGAAGTTGTGAAACTCGACGTGGACGGCAGGGCGAAATTCCAGACTTTCAACCGGATTGGTACCGTCAGAAATTCCTTGCCGGCCATGGTGACCGTCACCTTGCCCTGATACGCTCCGGCGCGTGTTCCCGTGGGAACGTAAACCTCGATCCATACCGGCTGGTTGCGTCCTTCCTTGAGTTGGAACGGAAACGTGCTTCGACGCTCGTGGTAGTACATGTCGACTCGGGGAAGAAGCATGTCCGGCCATTCTCCGGTTTCACCGCCGATGCGCGATGGCCGTGCCACGTTCACAAAGCCAGTCAGATAAATGTGAACGGAACTGGCGGGAATGGCATTTCCGGCGTCGTCAATCAGAGAAGACGCCTGTACATCCAGTCCTGACAAGGGCTGCGGGGAGCGAAGGACAATTTGAAATGGTTCGAACTCGTTCTGTGCGGCACTCATGTCGGCGACATGTTGCAGAACAGCGGGTGGGCGATCCATTGGCCGCACTTTCACCAGGGCAGGAGCAATCCACCAGGTGAATGCTTTTTCGGTAGACGGTTCCGATGCGGGCACCCCGAGTTGGGCAAGAATCAGGCAGCAGACGGCGAGACGCATCAAACCTCCACTGGAGCGGAGATTGCCGGATTAAGGCCGACGATGGCACGACTCATCTCCTCCACCCTCGCGTCCCAGCTTTCTCTATCCATCTCCTTAGATACAGCAAGCCGGGTGCCAGACGACTCCTGTGAGAGCACGCACTCGAGATGAGCGATGAAATCTTCACACGTGGATCCGATACGAACCCGCGCTCCAAGCTCCTGAACTTCAGGAATGGGCGTCGATACAACGGAAAGGCCGGCGGCCATATACTCGCGCAGCTTTAGCGGGTTGGCATTGAGGGTCAATTCGTTGATGACGAATGGAAGAATCGCGGCATCAAATCGCCGGCAGTATCCGGGCAGGTCCTCATAGCGTTTTTGCCCGAGGATATGAATATTGGGAACATTCGCGACCGCAGAAAGATCCGTAGCGATTTTTCCGACCAGAACAAAGGACCAGTGGGGCCGTGCCAAAGCCAGATCGGCGATCAGCCGAAGGTCGACCCAGTCTGCAATGAGCCCGAAAAATCCGATTATCGGAGAAGGAATTCGAGCGATATCTTCCGGAATTGGCGTTCCGTCATCGCATGCCTTTCGAAAATGTTCCACGTCGACGCCGTGACGTATCAGGAAAATATTCGGATTGTGCTGCGCTTTGTTTCGCAGCAACCGTTCCGCCGAAACAAAAACGCAGTCGGCTTTTGTAATCAGGCGCTGTTCCATATCCAGGATGGCATTCTTCGACGTGCCTGAAAATTCGGAAAACTCATCGGTGCAGTGATAGATCACCATTTCTTCACCGAGGTATCCGGCGACATTCGCAGAACTTGGAAGGAACGTCCATGTCACGCACTTTTGGAAGCCAAGTTTTCGAATTGCGGAGCGCAGCGTCGCGACGACCAGCCATTGATTAATCCTTCGCGCGACCGCGTTTCCATGAAAGGGAATGGCCAGCGGTGTAATCACGTGGATACCGTCGGAAACCCTGCGCGGCCCCTTGAAGAAGGCTCTTAATTTTTTGAACGCCCGTGAAAAGTCACTTTTCGATACCGTGGGATTACGGTTACCGATGGAGTTGACCCAGAGAACACGGTTACTCCGTGCGAGTCGCTTCATGATGTGCTTCTTGCTTAACGGGTCGCCGTCCCAATCGTTGCTGAAACAGATGATGTCGTATCCTTCAATCACAAAATCTCCAATGGGGTTGTCCGTCCTGTCAGACCTCCCGGATTACCAACGCTCTTGTTCATGAAAATCCGGTGCCAGTATTCGAATACCAGCAGAGTCCAGATTTCCTGACTTCGATCGAACCGGCCATGCTCATGCTGCTGGACAACTCGTTCGACAGTTTTCACGTCCATGAAATCTCGTATTACAGACCCTCTCGATAGCAGCGCATCGTGGACCATGCTGCGGAGGCTGGTTTTGAGCCATGGGCCAATCGGGACAGGAAAGCCTTTCTTTGGCCGTTTGAGAATCGCCGGCGGCAGATCATTGGCCATCGCTCGCCGCAGCAGAACCTTACCGGTCCCTTTGTGGAGTTTCGAAGCGGCAGGGAGGGTTGCGGCATATTCCACCATTCGGTGATCGAGGAATGGAACACGCAATTCAATGGCATTGGCCATGGTCATTTTGTCGGCCTTCAGGAGCAGATCGTCGGGAAGCCAGATGCGCGTGTCGACATAGAGCATCTGGTCCAGCGGGGACGCCGGCTTCGCCGCCCGAAAGCACGCTTCAAACAGCGAGTCGAGTTTGTGGTCGGAGCGCTCGCTTCCGGGAAGAAGTTCTCGCTTCATGTCTGGAAGAAAAGCTCGCGACACGCCCCGGTATCGACTTTGGAGTGGAAGTGTGGACCACTTCAATGCGGTTCGAATCCGCTCTCCCGGAACAATTCGGCGAAGCAGGGGTTCCATCGAAGAGGCAACACCGCCGAAATGACGGTGCAGCGATTCCAGTTGAAGCATCCTCTGATAAATCCCATAGCCCGCAAAGAGTTCGTCTGCTCCTTCTCCAGATAGAACAACGGTTATTTGTTCACTGGCGGTCTTTGAAATGAAATAGAGAGGGACGCACGTCGGGTCTGCGAGAGGTTCGTCCAGATGCCAGACCAGGGCCGGCATGAAATCCTGAAGCTCTCCCGGACTGAGACGATATTCATGATGTTCGGCCCCGTAAGCTTTCGCGGCGATTCGCGCATATTCAAACTCGTTGGACTCTGCTACATCACCCGAAGTTTCCTCATAGCCCACACTGTAGGTGTGAATTCCATGGGAGCGATCCATGCGGCTCATCATGGCGAGAATGGCACTGGAATCGAGTCCGCCGCTCAGGAACACACCGAGAGGTACCTCGGCAACCAGTCGCATCTGGACGCAGTCCGTCAGAAGTTGATCGAACTGGAGCAGGCGTTGCTCGGCTCGGTGCTCCGCGGGATGAAATTCGATATCCCAGTACTTGCGAATATTTGTCGTTCCGTTTTCACGCGTCAGGATATGGCCGGGTTGCAGCCGGAAGATATTCCGGAACATTGTTTGGGGGCCCGGCACAAACCGCAGCGACATGTAGTGGCTCAGGGAATCGGAGTCGACTTCGCGCGGCACACCTGGAATTTCAAGCAGGGCCTTGATTTCGGACGCGAAGGCGATGAAGTCCGGTCCCTCGTAGTAGTAGAGCGGCTTTACTCCCAGGCGGTCTCGGGCGAGAAGGAGTCTCTGCCGGTTTCGATCCCACAAGGCAAAAGCAAACATTCCACGGAAATGGTCCACACACTTGTCGCCGTATTCCTCATAGGCATGAACGATGGTTTCGGTGTCGGAACGTGTGCGGAATCGATGACCGCGGTCCGAGAGCGTCGCAGCAAGTTTTGCATAATTGTAAATTTCGCCATTGAACACGACGACGATGGATTCGTCTTCATTGAAAATGGGCTGGTTGCCTCCGGCGAGATCGATGATGCTGAGCCGGCGATGTCCCAGTCCCACGTTTCCGTCAATGAACGTCCCGCTTGCGTCAGGTCCGCGATGGCTCATGACATTCGTCATCCGAGCGAGTACTTCGGGATCGATACGGGAGCCGCGATGATATTTGAGGATTCCGCTAATGGCGCACATAAGCATCCGCCTCCGGTCCACCGATTATTGTTGTCATATGACCTCGAGAAAGATGCACGCGCACGGAGGCGGGCGTGGGATTGCTGAACAGCGTGCGAGTTCCAGTGGAAGCGTGGCTCGCATTAATGCACAACAATTCGTATATCTGTTCGTCCTGGTAGCGAACCCAGAAAAATTCTCCCCGACATTCGAATCCGGAGATGCGGACAGTCTTATCGTCCTGTGGCATCACAAACATGTCTTTCAATCCTCCGCGGTGTTCCAGAGTGCAGGCTGTTCCATGAGCGCCTTCGATGACTTCTTCGCGCAATTCCGGAACATCCTCGTCTTCGCTGTCTGCTTTCAGCGAAACCAGGACGGTGATGGATGCACTGGGAACCTTGTCTCGCACGGTTGCGCAAAATACCGGTGCGGGGCTCATGTTGCCGTAGCCTTTGGAAGCCCATCCCTGCGCAGGGTTCGTCATCTGCTGCACGATTTCCGAGTGAACGGGATTGGAACCAAAGAATGCGAGCCGAAGTTCACGTTTGCCGTGGACAGCCCGAATTTCCGCGCTGGTCAGGTGGTCCCTGGGAACCGTCAGAATTCGGGTGCCGGGGGCGAAGTGAAAGTTGGAGGCGAAGCTGTGAACACCCTTGCCTCGAAAGTCATCGGCGACGATCCAGCAATTGGGGCGGACTCGCAGCATCCGTCGACGATGGATCACGGGCTCGGCGAACCGCGCATATGCATCGTGCTCTGCTTCGATGTACTCCGATTCCGGAAATTCATACCGGCGTGTCAGATGGGATGAAAAACTGTTCTTCCATTTGAAAGTTCCTGCGGGTTCGGCCTGGTCATGACCGTCAATCACCACCGTGTTGTGAGCCCGCGTCGACCGGAAGTAATCGCGCCATATCGGAGCGGTGTTGTAGATAGCCGTACCCGGATCGATGAGCAATTCCTCGTTTCCTGAAGACAGGACAAACGACAGCGCGTCGGCATGCCCGTGGCCGCCGCCGAGGAATCCGAGTCCGCCATAGTCAAACAGAACCTGGTCATCCTCTTTGTTCCATCCGGATCGGCAGGCGAAATATCCTGCATTTGAAAACAGCCGGCTGCAATGCGGCGGGCGTTTTCCCTCAATCCGTTCAAACGCGTCCTGGCCTTCGCGTCCAAACAGGAACAGCGTCTCCTCGTCGATCTGGTCTGCACACCATTTGAAATCGGATCTTCCGAAAAGAACGGCACCCGTGGAAAGCAGATGCCGGATGTCTCGATAGCCGGTGTGACAGAATCCGGATGCCTGCCCGCCATCATCATCGGAGAGCAGGGGAATCGAGCCATCCGGCCTGGCCATGTGCAGAATCGCTTCCAGCATGGATTCAACGCGCACCATGACGGCCTTCGGGAAATCGGCTCCGTTGTGACGCGCCAGTGCCAGGGTGTTCAGATAGAATTCCAGCGCATAGCAGTGGTAATACGACGACAGTTCGCAGTGAACTCCGTCATCGAGCACCTGCCGTTCGGCTTCCTGAATCAGAATGTTTTCGCCGAAACTGCGCCAATGGCTTGCCTGCTTCAATTCTGAAAACAACGTGCCGCCCGCATAAAGCGCGGCAGCTTCCCCGATAAGGTGCGTGTTCGGGCTGGTATACGTGGATGGATATCGATAAATGTGCGAGAAATGGGCATAGAGCGATCCCAGAATCTGTTCCAGTCGTCGATCATCCAGGTGTTCCGATGGAAGAATCAGGAACAGCGTCCAGAGCCACGCCAAGGCACGGATTGCTATCTCCAGGCTGGAATGCCAGTTGATTCCGACCTCTTCGGGATTCTGTTCCACCCAGCTGCTCATTTGAGAAATTGCTTCGGCAGCATAGCGCTCGTCTTCCGAATAGAAATACGCACGCCCCAGCGTAATCAGGTGTTGATGCCGATTGATTTCGTGAACAACCTTGGGGTCTGCCGACTCGCAGTCTTGAACCAGGTCGTAACGGGCCCAATATCGGGACGGCCAGACATGTCGGGAAATCGGGTCCGCAGCCCAATCGATAACCGGATCCAGCCCGACTTCGCCGTGACCCAGCAGCGATATCTTTCGATTGCAGATACTGTCGGCCTGGGCAATCGCTTTGGAAATCGAATCCGGATAGCTCGTTCGAACCAGCTTCCGAAGTTCATGGCGGAGTTCCGGAATGAAGAAGCGGTGAGCCGGCTCTTTCGCGAGGTAGCTTCGAGTGAGGTATTTCGCCGGAAACTTCGATCGATCCGGATTTCCCCGTCTCATGTGAAAACGAGCCTGATCCAGCCAGACGCGGAACGCACTCCGCCCTCTGTGAGCGATTTCCGGTACGCTCATCGCGCTTATTCTGTGGAGTATTGCTGCAGTACGCATTCCAGCCTCGTTGCAAGATCTTCAGAATTTCCTGTTTCAAAAAGAACGGTTCCAGTCGGCCGCCGTGCGCAATCGCTGGCCACCACGGGAACATTCAACGCGAGCGCTTCGCGAACTGAAATCGAGTCGCCATCCGCGAATGTGGGCCTGACGAAAACGTCCGCCTTCGACATCAACCCGATGCAATCCAGATGTGGAATATCTCCGACGGTGAGAACGTTTGCCGGCCGATGGGGATTGTTCATCCCCATAACGACGCATCCAACGTTCGGAAACCGTGGCCTCAGCTGCCCGACCGCGTCCAGCAACAGATTGATTCCATATTCCGGTTCGGCGTTGCCTGTTGCCGCCAGAATTGGCCTGTGCGTATGCAGCCATTCGGCAATTTCGCCTATCGGCTCCACGAGATTGCGTTTTGCCAAACGCGCCGAACTTTCAACGGATTCCGCTCCGGCGTGGGCGACTTCAATCGCCGAGGGGCGAAGTCCCAGCGACTCGAGCGCAGTTCGGATATGCAGACTCACGCACGTAATTCGTCCGAAGAACCGGCACGTTGTCCAGGCAAGCCATCGTCGAAATATCGAGCCCGCCAGGTAGTCCGGGGTCATGCCGGAATGAAGCGTGAGGTGTGCGGGCTTTCGTCCTGCAATTCCGGAAATTCCGCACGCCAGGGCAACCAGCCAACTCCTGGTATTGTGTCCGTTGGTATGGACATGAATTGTCCAGCCGTCGAAAGCGTGCCGAATTAAATTGATGATGAAATCCGGGCTGCTTCGTACGCGAATGTAATTCCGGCTCGGTGGCGCAGACCGGTCGGAGTTCAACACCCGGCAACTCATTCCTTCCCGTACTGCGCGCTCCTTTAACCCGGCGATATGTACCGACACACCACCGTGAGGAGGAGGATATGGCCCGACCAGCAGAAGCTTCATGTCCACTCCTCACGGAGCGTGGGTTGCCGGGCGTTCTGGAGCAGCGAGGTGTAGAGCTCTTCAGTTTCCTGAAGCGCGCGCTCAATCGAGAAGCGCTGTTGGATATGCTGAATGCCGACCCTGCCCATGCCTTCCGCCAATTTCGGCTCACTGAGAAGCCGAAGTATTGCACCAGATAGTTCTGCGGGATTTTTCGGCGGCACGAGATATCCCGTGACTCCATCCCGGATGACTTCTGAGTTTCCACCGACCTGCGTTGCGACCACGGGGACGCCGTGAGCCATGGACTCCATCAGGACATTGGAAAGACCTTCGCTGAGCGACGGCAGAACAGAAATCGAAGTTTCGCGAAGCAGATTCGGAACGTCCATTCGAAAGCCGGTGAAGAGCACGGCGCGTTTCAATCCCAGGCTTTCCGAAGTGTGTTCAAGCGTCTGCCGCTGAGCTCCGTCTCCAACAACCAGCAACCGGGTTTTCGGAAACTTTGCGAGCACGGCTGGCATCGCTTCCAGCAGATAGGGAATTCCCTTGAGTTCGTTAAGCCGCGAAAGCACAAGCAGAATCGGAGCGTCGTCGGGAATTCCGAACTCGCGGCGAATTGGTCCGCCCCGTTCCAGCCGTTCGGTCGCAACCGGAACGATTCCATTGCGGATGACCGTAATCCGTCCAGGGTCGTATCCCTCGGTTATCAATCGGTCGCGCACGGCGTCCGCATTGGCGAGAACATGCGTGGCCAGGCGACAAGCTAATTTTTGTGCACGCCGTTTCGGAGCTGCAAGCACTTCCCCCATGTCGCGGATCGACGCGATGACAACCGGCACTCCGGCCAGCCGCGCTGCCGGCACCGCGAAAAAATTCGGATAGAAACCATACGCATGAACGATGTGAATTTGATTTTCGCGAAGATACCGGGCGAATTGCCATTGGGCCCGCCAGGTTGCGGGATTGTAGAGTCGTCCGATGTTGAACTCGGATACGGGGACACCTCGGGCTTCGATCGAAGGCAGGAAGCTTCCCTCCTTTGCGAAGCAGCTGACATGGAGATCGAATCGATTGGGGTCGATCTTCTGCACCAGCTGCACGAACTGACGTTCGGTGCCACCGATATTGAAGTTCGTCAGGAATTTCAGGAGTCGAATTCTATCTTCCCGCATACGCATGCTTTGACCTCGTCGTTTCCGGATCTGGCGACATGAAGCTGTTCTTCTTAAGGGTGAACGTTCGCGGGTCTGACATTGGAGTCCGGCAGGCCGGACAATCCGGAAGACCCGGTAAGCGATATTTCATAGGCGTCAGTTGTCTCCTTGGTGCGAACCGGATGGCCATCGAGAAAAGCGCGGCACCACAGTTCGAACGAAATCAAAGTCCATATCTGAAAATCCAGTTCCCGGCCCCTGGAATTCATGTCGAGCAGCGACTCGACGTATTTCGAATTGAAAATTCCCCTCTGCCGGCTCTTGCTGGAAAGGAGCACGTCGCGTGAAAAGTCATCGAGAGAGCCGCGGAACCAGCTGCTGAGAGGCACGCCGAATCCGTGTTTGGGGCGATCGAGAATGTCGTCGCCGATGGTGCCCTTGAGCGCCGATTTAAAGAGATGCTTGGTACGGCCATTCCGAATCTGCATGTCGGGAGGAATGGCTGCGGCGAATTCCACCAGTTTGTGATCCAGCAGCGGCACGCGAGCCTCAATCGAGTGGGCCATGCTCATTCGATCAACCTTCGTGAGAATGTCCAGTGGAAGATAGTTTTTTAGATCCATGTACTGAAGGGCCGAGAGCCAGTGTCCGGTGTCCCCACGCGCAGGACTCGGGGCGCTGTGCGAGAGATCCGCCAGCGACAGCCTTGGTCGGACGTCGGAGGTAAACAGCCGCCGGCGCTCATCGTTATGGAATAAGGTGGATGCGTCGAGATATCGATCGAATCCCGAGAGCCCGAAGTGCGACAGGAATCGCTTGCCCCGTGTACCTTCAGGAAGCATGCCGCCGATTGCTCCAGCCATGGTGTGAATAAATTGAGGGAGCTTGTCGAATCGTCGCTCGGAGTCTTCGACGAGATACTTCTGATACCCGCCAAAGAGTTCATCGCCTCCGTCGCCCGACAACACCACGGTGACGTGCTTTGAGGCCAGTTGCGATACTAAATATGTCGGTATTGCTGATGTATCGCCGAACGGCTCGTCCAGATGCCAGACGAGTTTTTCAATCATGTCGAACTCGTCGGGCTCCAGAACCAGTTCATGGTGTTCGGTGCCGAAGGCGCGGGCAACCGACCTGGCATACGGGGATTCGTCGTAGCGCGGGTCATTGAACCCAACGCAGAAGGTCTTGATCGGCTTGGAAGCATGTTTTGTCATCGATGCGACAATCGCACTGGAATCCACGCCACCACTCAGGAACGCACCGAGGGGAACGTCGCTGATCATGTGCAGTTTCACAGACTCGTCCAGCAGCGCGTCGAGTTCTTCGACCAGAACCGATTCCCGCTTCTCGCTGGACGGAACAAATGCCAGGTTCCAGTAGGGCTCGATCTGTATTGTGCCGGACAGCTGACAGATGGACATGCGATGCGCTGGTGGCAATTTATGAATGCCACTGATGATGCTGGATTCCGTCGGCGTCGTCAGGAATTGAAAGTAATAGCCGGCCGACTTCCAGTCGATTTCGTGGGGGACATCATCAAGGGCCAGCAGCGCTTTCAGTTCTGATCCGAAGTACAGTCTGTTTCCAAATCGGCCATAGTAGAGCGGCTTGATTCCAATTCGGTCGCGTGCCAGCAGGACTCGCTTCTTCCGTTCATCCCACAACGCAAAGGCAAACATGCCGCGGAGATGATCCACACACTTGTCGCCGTACTCTTCGTACAGGTGAACGATGGTCTCCGTATCCGTGGCGCTGCGAAACACATGCCCCATTGCAATCAGGTCCCGGCGCAGTTCCTGATAGTTGTAGATCTCTCCATTGAAAACTGCCCATACCGTTCCATCTTCGTTGACGGCCGGCTGACGTCCGGTTTCCAGGTCGATGATCCGAAGCCGACGCATACCAAGGCCGACCTTCGAAGTGATGAAGAATCCGTCTTCATCCGGACCTCGATGAACGAGCGTCGAGCACATGGCTTCGATTTCTGCACGCCGAACGGGCGCTCCGTTCAGACTGACGATTCCGGCAATTCCACACATGGCTTAATCACCCTCATTTTCCACAGCCACCACGCCAGTAGCAGCGCAGAGCAGCAGACTGTAAAACTCAAACCTGAAATCACAAGGCCAGCAAACGGTGTTGTCTGGAACCTTCCTCGGACAAGGGTCGAGGAGATTCCAGAAACCACAGTCGATGCGGATACAAAACCCGCGAGCTTCCAGTCGACGACATGGAGGAATCGCACCTTCAGCAGCTTTGCGATTCGCACCAGCGCGACACCTTTCGCCAGGACTCCCGCTGCAACCGTGACCAGTACCGGACCGATCAACCCGAAACGGTTCAGCGCAAATCCAATCGTCGACACCACAAAGAGAAAGCGAACAATGTTCAACACGAGAATCACGCGGGTGTCGGCGTAGACCCGCAAGGCTGCATCGGTTGGCACGGCCTGAAACGCGGTCGCCAGAGCCCATAGGGAAAAGATGGGTATGCTTGCGAGATAGGCGTTCGTAAAAAGAAGAACAATCAAATCCCGCCCGGAAACGACAAGAAGGCCCGTCAGGGGAATCAGCAGGAAGATCAGCTTGCGTACCGTGTCGTCCCACACGGCAAACGCGTTCTGGGGCTGATTGTCGCGCAGTTCCTCGGACATTCGCACCATCATCACGTTCGAAGCCGGACCTGCCAGGAACTCCGATGCCGGAATTTGCAGGCATCCAATGGAATAGATCGCGAACGTCGCGGCATCAAAGTGGTAGGAAACCGCGTACTGATGGAAATTCACCTGAAGCGTGTCGATCAGTATTGCGAGTTCGAACGGCAGGACGTAGGCGATCTGACTTCGCATCAGCGAAGCGTCCAGTTTTAGCTTTCCCAGATATTCCTTTTTCAGGAATGCTCCAGTCGCGACGACGCGTCCGATTCCAAATATGACGGCTCCGATCAGAAGCCACCGGAGTTTGCCTGTGAGGACTGCCGGAAGTACAAACATCACCGCTCTGATGCCCTCGGAAATGGCAAATGAGCACGCCGCAAGCAGAAAACGCTTTTGTGCGACCATTGTTATTTCCAGCGAGACGCCGACCAGGGTTAGAGCCAGATAAACTCCGAGCGCCGGCAGGAATGCCGCGACTGCCGGATTGCCCAGCCACCCGGCAATCACGGAGGCGCCGGCGGTGAGGCTGGCTGCGCTCAAAATTCCGACGGCCCCGAGTATGAGAAGGGCATTTAACGTGAGCCGTCCGCCGTTCTTCGGATTTCCCGGCAGAAAGTAGTACAGGCTTTCCGCCATCCCGAACTGCGCAATCACAAACAATGTCGAATAGATCAGGAACACCTGTTTATAAGTGCCGAAGCTTGCCTGGTCAAAAGTTCGAACCAGAATCACAGGAATGAGGAACGTCGCCGCAAATGCCACGCAGCGTCCCGCCATCAGCATCAGGGTTGGCTTAAGAACGGACCGCATACGCCTCCTGATTCTGTTTCGCAATCAACGTCGCTGCAGAGATGAGCCCGATGATGATGTAGGGAAACCAGCTCACCATGTAGCCTCCGGAAAGTCCACACACCACAAAGCCGACGAGAGAACCCTCAAACGCCGTGCCATAACCGGCAAGAGGGTCTGATCCGGAATGGAATTTCTGAAGTTGTCGAGCGTGAAATAGTGCCGCGGCGATTAGTGCGATGAAGAAGGAGAATCCGACGATTCCTGTTTCACCCAGAGCTTCAACGATCGTGTTGTGCGTCACCAGTGCACCTCGAAAATCGATGGTGCTCGGGGCATAGAGTGGCCATGCAACTATCGAGCACGCAATCCCGACTCCGAAAATCGGATGATCCAGAAACATCTTCAGGCCGGATCGAATGGTTTCGAGGCGTTGATGGACGGTAAAGTCACTTCCGAGATTGTTAAATCCGACATCGCGAGTCCAGTAGAAAGCAGTAAAGACGACACCGGCTACCAGAGCGCATAGCACGAGCAGACGTGAGGACGCGCCGGGCTGACGCAATCCAAAGACGATAAGGACCGCGAACAATCCCAGAAGGCCTCCGCGAGAATGCGTGGCAAAAATCGCGGCAATGTAAATCGCGATAACGCCCCATACCAAGGGCTTGGCAAACCAGTTCACCCTTCCGCCGAAATGCAGGGCGAGAGGAAGCAGAAGTACAAGGCTGTAAGCCATGTCGTTGGGGTTGGCGAAGGTTCCAATCCACGCCGCTCTGTTTCCTTCAATGAAGGATCCTGCGGCATAGTTTCGAAGTGTCCCCAAGGCTGGAATGGTGCCCGCGGCGACCAGGATTGCGCTCGTTATCCATAGACGTCGTTCCGATTCAACGCAGTTCAGGATGAGGAAATAGATGATTCCAATTTTCAGGAAATCCAAAGTTGCTTCGAATGCGTGGCCCGGCCAGAATGCGCCAATGCATGAAACGGCCATGGCACCGAAGAGACCAAGCATCAGGGAACTCTCCGGCCAGACAAACTGGATGCGTTCCCTCGACACCGTTTTCTGCATCAGCAGAATTGCCATTGCACTGATTCCTGCAAGCTGGGCCGGCCGAACAGCTTCCAGCGACGGCACCAGCAGAGCAGGATTCGCGAAAAGCATAATGATGAACGTCAACAACAATAGGAAAGGCATTAGCTTTTGAACTCATTTCGAATCGAGACGGCATCCACACCGGCAATCTCATTGGAAAACTTTGCGCGCTCAGCGACGCGGTCATGATCCTGAGTGCACCCTTTCAGGCGGTCGAACATCCAGTGGACCTGGCATTTCATGATGGCCGACGAAAACCTGCCCAGGGAATCCATGCAGGAGTTCTCCCAAAGCACCTTTCGCGGAATTGTCAGGTTCGGATACTTTTCGAGCTGATGTCGGCATGTCGAATATGCAAACTGAAAACCAGATGCTTCCACGGCGCGCACTGCCCGGATATCGAATCTTCCGTCCGGATATGCAAAGTGTTTTACTGGGCTGCCCAGATGTGCTTCCAGTGCCTGACGCGACCCTTCGATCTCCTGGCGAATTCGGGTTCCACTTTCGCTTGTAAGTAGTGCGTGCGATCTGGTGTGGGAGCCGATGGTAATCCCGGCCTGGTTCATTTCAGCCAGCATCTCCCAGCTCAGCGGCTGGACTTCCTCAAGGATATGCCGTTCGATTCGGAACTCCGACTCAAGGGAATAGAGCAGCCTGTGGATGTCGGATTGGCAAAGCGTGTTAAACAGTGCGCGCAGTGTAAGGAAGGGATCGGGCACGCTCTGCATGATCTGCTTTGGTTGGCTGGGGACGATATCCAGCCGATTCAACAGCTCGGATAATGTGACTGTAGGCAGCGACCATTTGTCGAAGGCACGTGCAAGCACCAGATAGAGTCGATCGTGAAGCGGCGGTTCCGTGGTTCCGACAATATCGGTTACGACGAATATCGTCGCCGGAATGCCCTTACGCGCAAGGATGGGAAATGCGTTCAGATAGACATCGCGGTACCCATCATCGAACGTTATGGCAGCCAGCGGCCTGGCCGGTTTCTCTCCGCGATTGAGCTGCTCTCCAAACTCGTCCAGCGACACAATCCGGTACCGTTGTCCGATCCAGTCCAAGTGCTTTTCCAGCATGGCGCTGCTGGTTTGCATGGCGCGAATACCAGATCGCGCGTCGGCATGGCACGTCTTTACCACTTGATGGTAGCCCACAACCAGAGGCGGAGTCTGCTTGGGGGAAATGGCGTTCACAATTCTTTCTGATCCGGGGGCATCTAATGCGAGGGCGACTGCCGATTTAATGAGAGTGCGGAACATACAATCCTTTCAGAAATGAGACGTCATGGTTGCTTCGCACAGGTCTCACCGGTGTCTGGGAATCACGTAGCGTGCCATTCTCCGGGTTGCCCTTGCGGCCTGGTTCCACTGCATTGCCACTGAACCTGCGAAGGTCGGCGGGTAAGCCTCAATGCATTTCAAATCTCTGGAGTTTCTTGTCCAACGGAATTTGTATTCTTCGTTGCCATGCAGGAAGTCGAATTCGATCGCTTTTTCCGCGATCGCGTGGCGGATAGTCAGCGCAAGCGCCACCAGCCCGACGCTGGAGTTGCCGAAGTCCGGATCGAAGCCGGATTGATAGAAGTAAAACTTGCCGTTCCTGTGGAATCCATAAACCGCGGCTGCGGGTTTGCCATTCACGCGTAGCACAAACAGGCGAAGCCATCCTCGATCGAGGGCGAGACGGCTGAATTCTTCGTGGAATGAAATGAGCTCACTGGTGTGGAACGCATCCGAGCCACCGCGTTTTTCCCAGCATCTGGCGTGGAGCGCGAAAAGAATCTGAAGATTCCGGCCCCGTTCCGCTTCCGTCGTCGTCATCTCGAAAGTGGCGCCCGTCTTTTCGAGCTGGCGAATCCGCCTGCGAACGTTCTCTCTGTGACTCTGTCCCAGTGAGGAGAGAAACCCGTCCCACGTCAGGCCATCGAGGGTCAGATAGGGACAGATTCCCGTTGGCCGTTCGACGATCCGGTAACCGTTCCTGGCGAGCCGTTCGGCGACAGTCTGGACTGCGGCATTGGAACCAAGCTGCCCAAATCGCATGATCCGTCCGGTGTCCTTCAACATTTCGACAATCGCCGTATTCACGGCGGGCTCGTGAGCCGCGTGAACAATTGCGTCCAGATAGTCCGAACCGACGCTGCCTGTTCCGAGAAACTCGATGCGTCCGGAGACTATGCACATGGGCAACAGCGCCAGGAGTGTTTCGCCGTTGCGAACTTCCATCACACGGAGTCGCCTGCCTCCTCCAAAATGACGCCACCAGAGACTCATCCACTCCCAGGAAAGAAACAGTCCGTTCGACGTGGATGCCTCGAGGAGGGAGTTCCATTCCTGCTCCACACGGTTCAGTTCGGCGACGTCCTCGATCGTTCGAAACCGAAGCTGCGGTACTGTCCTGCCATTGGCGCCGACACCCCTGATGGATCTTTTGTGGAACCCAATGACCGCATTCTGGTCACTGGAGTTGTCAATGTGCATCTCGCGGACTCCCTTGATATCGGAACCAGATGTCGCGTGAACCGCGGATGAAGTGAAACAAGCCGACGACGGCAGCCACGTTTAAGAGGACGAATGTGAAGGGAATAGGCAGAATTCGGGTCATGAATGACTTGCTGGATTTTGCGTTACGGAAGAATCTGTAATTGGTGTTAATCGTTCGTTCCATACCGCATATCCAGCAATTGCAAGTCCGTACCAGGCCAGCTGCAGTATCAGGAACACGAGGTATGCTCCGTGATGCAGGAAGAAATTTGAAATCAACAGTGTTACCAGGGCGTACGGGCACAACAACCGCGCGACTTTGTGAGACACAAACTGAAGGAATATCGGATTGCGCCAGGGGAGCATCAGCTCAGGCATGTATGAGAGGAGTTGAAAGTTGCCGGCAAGAGTCCGGACTTTACGGCCAAATTCCGCACTGGGGTTCTTAGAAGCGCGATCAAAAGCCTGTGCCGCTGGATCCATGATCACACGTTTTCCTGAGAGAACGATGCTCATGGGCAGTATCACGTCGTCGAGAATGGCGTCCTCGGGCAGCTCACGAAAGCATTCCCGCCGTACGGCGTAGATTGCCCCGGTGGCTCCGGCGACGGAATGAATCCGGCTTTCACACAGCCGCATGAACTTTTCGTATTTCCAGTACAGACCGACGCTACTCCGGGACTCCAAGGCTCCGTCGGTAAGTACGAGTTCCCCGGATACCGCACCCACCGTAGGATCACTGAAATTTGCGACGAGCTCTCGAATGACATTCCGTTGCAGGGTCTGGCGAGCATCGACGAAAACGAGCACCGACCCGCGGGCTTTCCTCACGGCTCTGTTGATGGCCGATGCCTTTCCCGAATGTTGAGGGGAATACATGACATGTATTCCCCTCGTGGAAGCCTCGATGGCGAGTATGTCGGTTCCATCTGTAGAGCCATCCAGGGACACGATGATGTGCAGTCGCTCACGTGGATAGTCCAGAGACAGACAGTTCACCAGCTTCTGGCGAATATTGTCTTTCTCGTTGTAAGCCGCAATGATCAGTGTGACTTCCGGCTCGCAGGCCGCCTTCTTTACATCTCTCGGCGCCAGTCGGGCCCACAACAGGAGGAGGGCAGGGTAGCCAAGATACACGTAGAACACGAACGCCAGAGAGCTCCAGAAAATCCATTGGGCCATAGCACCGCCATTAGAGACGCACGATTTTGTCGGACTGAATCCCCTGCGTCGCATTTCGGGTGTCGAATACCACCGGCGAATGGGCGACGACGTTCCGATAATCGAGATCTGTATGGTCGGTGACGATCATGACCAGGTCGGATCCGCTCAGGACTTCCGGAGTTGGAGGAACGGAGCTGAACTTCTGGCCATCCACATCGAGCTCTGGCGCAAAAGCATCTGAATAGGAGATCACCGCTCCGCAGCCGGAAAGCAGCTTGATGATTTCGATTGCGGGGGACTCGCGCGCATCGGAAATATTCCTTTTGTAGGTGACTCCCATGATATGGACGCGCGAATCTTTCAGTGGCTTGCCGCGTTGATTCATCATTTCCATTGCCCTCAGGACGATGGCGCGCGGCATGGCACTGTTGATGGAATCGGCAAGTTCGATGAAGCGCGGCTGGAATCCGGTACATTTCGCCTTCCAAAGAAGATAGATCGGATCGATGGGAATGCAGTGTCCTCCAAGGCCGGGGCCCGGGTAGAACGGCATGAATCCGAATGGTTTTGTCTCAGCCGCCCGGATGACTTCCCATACGTCGATCTTCATATGCGCGCACATCAGCGCAATTTCGTTGGCGAGCCCGATGTTGACACTTCTAAACGTGTTCTCGAGCAGCTTGACCATTTCGGCAACGCGTGTGGAAGACACGGTCATGGTCTTATCGACGCATGATCCGTAGAGGAGTACTCCCAGTTCGGCACACTGAGGCGTAATCCCTCCCACGATCTTTGGAATATTGTGAGTCGCGAATTGCTTGTTGCCCGGATCGACACGTTCGGGAGAGTAGGCCAGAAAACAATCGGAGCCGATGCTGTATCCTGCGTTCTGCAACTGTGGCAGAACCAGTTCCTCGGTTGTTCCCGGATATGTCGTGCTTTCAAGAATGATCAACTGGCCGCGACGCATCTTGCGGCAGATCATATCCACCGCAGACAGGACGAAGGATAGATCCGGGTCCTTGGATTTTCTCAGGGGAGTCGGTACACAGATGCTGACTGTGTCCAGTTCCGCGATGACGTCCTCGTTCGACGTCACCTCGAATCCGCCCTCATCCATTGCACGGGAGATCTCGGCCTGGCTCACATCGGTGACATAGGAGGTACGGTCACGCAGACGCCGCACCCGGTCTTCGTTGACGTCGATGCCTGTCACACGGAATCCGGCGTTGCTGAGTGTGAGCGCAAGCGGGAGGCCGACGTAGCCCAGTCCGATCACCCCAACATGCGCTTTTCGGGTCCGGATCCGTTCTGCAAGTGCATCGTATGTTTCGCTGCGTTCGGAATTTGCCAGTAAGACTTCGGAAGTCGACATTGCGTGTCTCCTATTCAACTGTGACGCTTTTCGCAAGATTGCGCGGTTTATCGACATCGCATCCGCGGTTTACGCCGATGTGATACGCCAGCATCTGCAGGGGAACAACAGTCAGCAGTGGACTGAGCAGATAACTGGATGGTGGAATGAAAATCGTAAAATCCGCCGTTTTGCAGATGTCGGTGTCGCCTTCCGTAGCAATGGCAAGAACGGGTGCGCCCCGTCCCTTCACCTCTTCAATGTTGGCAATCATCTTTGCCCGCACATGATCCTGCAGTGCAATCGCAACGACGGGAGTATCCGGATCGATCAAGGCAATTGGGCCGTGCTTCATTTCGCCGGCAGGGTAACCCTCGGCATGGATGTAGGAAATCTCCTTCAATTTGAGAGCTCCTTCCAGCGCAAGGGGAAAACCGAGGCCCCGGCCGAGGTAGAGAAAATTCTGATTTCCGCAAAAACGGTCCGCCAGAGCCGCGATGGCCTGATCATTTTGAAGAATGGCGGTGATCTGGTCGGGGATTGCCATGAGCTCCGCTGCAGCCTGTTGCAGCTGCTCGCCCGAAAGCCGTTTATTTCGTTCGGCGAGAAGCAGTGCGAGCAGGTAGAGGGCTACGAGCTGGGTGGTAAATGCCTTTGTGGATGCCACGCCGATCTCCGGCCCGGCATGCGTCAGCACCACAGCGTCGGCCTGCCGGGTGAGCTGGCTTCCAACCACGTTGCATATGGCCAGCAGGTACTCGCCGCGATTCTTTGCTTCCAGGGCTGCGCCCAGCGTGTCTGCCGTTTCACCGGATTGCGAAATGGCAACGGTCATTCCATGGGGCGCCAGTAACGGATTGCGATATCGATATTCCGACGCGTGGTCGATATCCACGGGAATTCCCGCCATCTGCTCAATCATCGTCTTGCCCGCCATGGCGGCATGCAGCGACGTTCCGCAGGCGATGATGGTGATTCTGTCGACACGGTCCGGGATCTGGCCGAAGGATTCCTCCATTGTAATTCGGCCGTCGGCATGAATCCTGCCGCGGATGGTATCGTTCACAGCGCGGGGCTGTTCGAAGATCTCCTTGAGCATGAAGTGCGGATATCCATTCCGTTCTGCCAGTTCGGGGCTCCAGTCGATGTGCGTGGCCGGTCGTTCCACACACTTCCCATCGCGGTCGCGAATGGAGACGGACTTTCGCCGGATGACTGCAATCTCGCCGTCATCGAGCATCATCATTTCCCGCGTGTAGCTGAGAACCGCGGGAATATCGGACGCAACAAAGTTCTCGTCTTCACCCATTCCGATGACGAGAGGCGGGCCTTTGCGCGCCGCAACGATCTTTTCCTTGTCACGGGTAGAAACGGCGACAACGCCGTAAGCTCCTTCAATCTCACGGAGGGATTGGAGCACCGCGTCTTCCAGGCTGCCTCGGAAGTTGCTTTCAATCAGGTGAGGCAGAACCTCGGTGTCGGTGTCGCTTTTAAAGACGTGGCCTTCCGAGGTCAGACGGCTCCGGAGTTCGCGATAGTTATCGATGATCCCGTTGTGAGCGACCATGAATTGCCCGGTGCAGTCCACGTGCGGGTGGGCGTTGTTTTCCGTGGGCCGGCCATGTGTCGCCCATCGCGTGTGCCCGATGCCATATTGAGTCCCGTTGTAATCAATCGATTGCAGCGCGTTATTTTCTCCTGCCGCGATACGTCCGGAATTTCGAACGACGCGGTGCGATCCATTAAAGATCATGGCAACGCCCCAGGAGTCATATCCGCGATATTCCAGGCGCTTGAGGCCGTCGATCAGGAGATGAGAAACTTCCCGGTGTCCGATATAGCCAACGATTCCGCACATTGCCTTACCTGCCTCTACCGAGCAACACGACCTTGATCGTCTTGACCAGGATCGTCAGGTCGAGCAAGAGCGACATATGCTTGGCGTAATAAAGGTCGTATTGGAGTTTTTCATAAGCGTCTCCGATGGAGGCGCCGTAGGGATACATCACCTGCGCCCATCCCGTGATACCAGGGCGCACGTAATGTCGAACGTCGTAGTACGGAATTTCGTGCCGGAGGGAGTCCATGAAACAAGGTCGCTCGGGACGAGGGCCAACAAAGGACATCTCGCCCTTCAGCACGTTAAACAACTGCGGTAACTCGTCAATTCGGAATTTCCGAAGTACTCGCCCGACGAGAGTAATCCGGTTGTCGTTCTTCGCAGCCCATACCGGACCGGATCCGGCTTCGGCGTCGGCATGCATGGAGCGGAACTTGAGAACCATGAACGGTCGGCCGAAGTGTCCAAGCCGCTCCTGACGATAGAAAATGGGGCCGGCCGATGTCAGCCGAATCAAGATGGCACTGAGAATCATGATCGGTGCCGCAAGCAGCGTCATGAGGATGCTTCCGACAACGTCCATGCCTCGTTTGAGAACACGACTGGGACCTGTAGGGATGAAACCGTCCGAATATATCCACCATTCGGGCTGCAACCCTGCAATCCAGATTTTCTTGCAGATTCGTTCGCAGGACTCGACGGCAGGTTCAATGCGAAGGCCGCGAAGCTTTGAATCGATGAGTCTCGCTTCCACCGCTCCACGGGTTGCCATTTGGAGGTCTGCGACGACAATGCCGGATACATCGTCCTGCTGACGACGGACATTTTCCGAGTCCGGCAGGGAGACGACGCTGCAGACAACATCAATTCCTGTTGCGAGTTCCCGGGTCAGTTTGTCGGCCAGCTCACGAGGTCCGAGAATCATCAGAGTCCGAATGAGACGATGGCGACGAATGAGGGATCTCAGTATCGACCGTACCGCCACGACAAACACCAGAGACAGAATCCATGCGGCCAGCGCACGAAAGTATCCATCGTGAAAGCCGGGCAACCTGGTGAGGAGGACGCCCGCCAGTAGAATGCCGGCCACCAGCGAATAGCCGATGCGCCGGAGAAAACTCGCGGGATTGGGATCGGCGATTGCCCGATCGATGCCGACCAGGTGCAGGAATATCTGTCCGCCAACAAGTCCCAGTACGATGGCGAGGGACGCCCGTGCGGAACTGTCGGAATGACTTCCTGCCCATAACGCGGCTCCCAGGGTTATTACCGTCAGCGCTGCTTCGGCGGCAATAAGAATGGAGCCTGGCCGAACGATCCAGCACGACAGGAACCTCAGGGGACCCTGCGAGTCATGTCCGGCGAATATAGGATTTCTGGTAATACTTGTATGCATATGCGTAACGTGAATGCCGAATATCGACATCGTTCAGGACGACGCCGGCCAGGTGCGAACTATCCATGGAGTCCAGTGCGCGTCGCAGGACAGCGCGTGCTGTGTATCCGGCGCGGACGACAAGCAAGACGTAATCCGACAAGCCCCGGAGAATGAGTCCATCTGCCACGGGCATGATGGGAGGCGAGTCGATAACGATGAAGTCAAACTGTTCACGCGCGCGCGTCATCAGGGTTTTCAGCGCCGGAGATGCCAGAATTGCCAGGGGATGCTCGATGTGAGCCCCCCCAGGGAGGATCGTGAGGTTCTCAATCTTTCTGGTGTACTTTGACAGCGAGTCCTCGGGCCTGAAAATGAGATCGCCCAATCCGCGTCCTTCAAGGATATTGAGCCCCAGATAGTCATGCACCTTTGGCCGCCGCAGATCGGCATCGACGAGCAGGACACGAGACTGTTCCGACAAGGCCACTGCCAGATTGATGGAACTCACCGTTTTCCCTTCGCCACCTGATGCGCTGGTGACGAGAAGAATCGGACATTTCTCTCCTTTCGAAGAGTTTCTCAGCCGCATGGCCAGAATCTGATACTGCTCAGAGGCCAGCGACTGCGGATCCAGGATCGACACGATCGTTGGGGCCGGCTTGTAGCCACCTTCGGAATACTGCAGCGCAAGCGAGTTCGGGCTGGTGCGCTTCTTCTTGAGATCCTTCAGCTTTTTCAGCCTTGGAATAATTGAAAGGACGGTCAGTCCGGTCTGGTTCTGGAATTCCTCGACATCTCTAAAGGAAGAATCGACATGCTCGGCAAGAAACGCCGTCGCAATTCCGAGCACAATTCCGGCCAACAGACCCAACGCCAGCAGGCGCAACCGGTTTGGCGAAACCGGATCCAGCGGAACGCGCGCCGGCTGAACCACTCGAAAAACCAGGCCGTTGTTTGCAACCTTTTGCAGTTGTTCATCACGGGTGGTGTTGTTCTGTTTTTGCAGCAACGCTTCGTACTCTGCTTTCGTGATGTCGTATTCCCGCATCAGGGGAGTGAGTGCCTGTTCGTGGCGAGGCGTCGCATTGACGTGCTGGCGGGAGCTTGCGAGCTGGTCGCTGAGGTTATTCCGCTCCTGGCGAACGTTCAGCACGTGACGGTCAATCGCATCCAGGTCCGCCTTCAACTGCGTGTAGCGCAGTTCTGTTGGAGTCACCGCTCGAGTGGGGGCAATCGGGCGGGGTTCCAGGTCGACTATTCTCTGGAGTTCCCGGACCTCCCCTTCTTTCACGATGACTTCCGGATATTTCGGTGTGTAACGAGCTCTCAAGGATTCCAGTTCGCGTTTCTCTGTTTCGAGTTTGATCTGGTTTGCCGACTTGGGAGCGGGTTCCGCCGCCGGAGGATTCAGTAATCCCTTCCTTTCAATTTCCGCCATTTCCGACACGATGCCGGCGCGGCGCGCGTCGTCATCCGCGAGGGTTTTGGCTTTATCCTGTATTTGTGCCTGCAGCGCCTCGATCTGTTTGAGGTTGGCATCGGCGCGCTCGGGCAGTTCTTCGATGGCGCTTTGTTTGTATTTTTGAATACGCGAGTCCAGGTCCCCGAGCCTTACGCGCAATTTATCGATTCCGGAATCGGTGATCTCGGTTTGACGGGTGGTCTGCAACTCGTGCCGTTCCGAAGTCTGTGCCACGAAGAGTTCGGCAATACGGTTTGCGACATCGGCGGCCTGCTGTCGATCGGCGCTTTCGTATCCAACGTAGAACGCATCCTCTCCATCGATATCGATGGAGACACGTGATTTCAACGTGTCCAGCCGTCGGGCCGGATCACCGGGAGGCACGGTGTTGAGGAGGTTGTACTGCTGAATGACGGATTGAAACAGCGGTCCCTCAAAAAGCACTTCCCGGACCGTTCGCACCTGGGACTGAACCCTGCCAGCGGGATCCGCTGAAGAGCTCGGCGTCTCGGCGCCGGAGCTGACTGCAATGAGGGTCTTCGCCTGGTACTTCGACGGTGCGAAATACACATACGCGGAAACCCCGAAGATGACTAACAAGGCGGGAATGATGGCGTGGAGTTTTCGTCGCCGGGCCACATTCCAAAGATCCGTCACGGAAGCAGGAGCGTTCTTTTGTGAGTCCATTGTTTCAGAGTCCTGGGTGGAAAAGTGCCAGACGTGTCAGTGGGAATTTCCGCCCATGCTGTACGGATGGCGAGTTGAACTTACTGCACATGAATCGTGTCTCCGGGCTGAAGGTAGAAAATCGGATCCTCCCCTTTCAGCATGGAATCCAGATTGAGAGTGAATCTCTGCGCACCCTTCGGAGTGTCACGAATCACATCCACTTTATTTTTTCTTGCAAACTCGGTGAGCCCGCCGGCCACGGCAATCGCGTCCAGCACCGTGGTGCGCTGCTTGATCTTGTAAACATCAGGCTTTCGCACTTCGCCGAATACCGAGACCTTGGGACTGTTGATTTCCTTCACAATCACATTGACGACCGGCATCGATACGTACGCCTGCAGCTTCTCGCTGATTTCCTTCTGAAGCTGGTTTGATGTTTTCTTGCTGGCGACGATGTCACCGACCAATGGAAGAGAGATTTTTCCGTCGGGGCGAATGACGGCGGTCGTGGTGAGATCGACCTCTTTCCAGACAAACACCTGGATTACGTCTTCCGGACCCATCTGATATTCGCTTTCACCAAAACTCTCGGGGCGATCCGATGCCTTCCGTACGGTTTGTGAAAAAACCGAACTGTTGCAAGTCAGGATCATCAACACAACGCATGTAAACCAGGAAAGTTGTCTTTTCATTTCGTGCCGTCTCCCTTGCATCAGATTGCAAGAGGTCTGCCAATCGCTTGCGATTGGTGTGTAGCGATGTACAAAAGACTTATCGAGGCGGCGTCATCAAGTCCATTCTTGCTAGTGGACGTGAGGGCCTAACAAGTGGCACTGCTTGGCCTTTGTGCAATCCATTTCATTTTTGAGCAGAGTCCACTCAATAAAAATCGCACCACCCTGTGAATTCAAAAGCGAGCGATGCACGCTTCGATCGGACAAGGGCGAAATTTCCGGAGTGATGGCCTCGTCCTTCCATTTAGTAGCGCTTGCGTACCACTACGGAATTCCCATGTGGAAACCGCACCTTCATAAGTTATTCGAAGTGGAATATTTCGGGCGTATCCCACCACTCGAGAATAGGCACAACTCTTGCTCCCGGTAATGGCGTGGCTGCTGGCGTTTCAGCCATCCGGCCATCTGAGGGTTAGGAAAAATGCGAAAGCGGAATCAAATTGTGATCAACCTGTCGCAACCTCTCCTGTGCCGCCTCATTGAGGGTCAGGCCGCAGAACATCCAGACGCATTGGCCGTCTCCAGCCCAGTTGGCGATCTCACCTTTGGGGAACTGAACGACAGAGCAGACCAACTCAGTCAGCGACTCCGCGTGCTTGGCGTCGGTCCGGATGTTCCTGTCGCGCTGTTCATCAGGAGTTCGCTGGAAATGGTAGTCGGCGCGTTGGGAATACTGAAGGCGGGCGGAGCCTATCTTCCGCTGGATCCGGAGAATCCCAAATCCAGAACATCTCTGATTCTCCGCGATTCGAACACATCTGTCGTTGTGACCGATTCCCGCGAACTCCATCGGTTGCCATCCGGAGATTGGAACGTCGTCGATATCGATGTGCCGTTGCCGCCCTCAAAACTCCGGGAAGACCTGATCTTCCTGCGCGAAAGCACGCTCAACGATCTCGCCTACATTATTTATACGTCCGGATCGACGGGCCAGCCCAAGGGTGTTCAAATCTCGCATGCGAACCTGCTGAATCTCGTGAGCTGGCACTGTTCCACGTTTTCAATAACGCCAGCGGATAGGGCCACGCAAATCGCAGGGGTCGGGTTTGACGCCGCGGTGTGGGAACTCTGGCCATATCTTGCGGCCGGCGCCAGCATTCACATTCCCGATGAACTGACTCGAACGGATCCGGAGTCCATGCGGGACTGGCTGCTCGCCACTGGCATCAGCGTGTGCTTCCTTCCCACGCTTATGGCCGAACGAGTCATGGCGTTGGAGTGGCCAAAGCAGGCGTCACTGAGATTTGTACTGACCGGAGCGGATACTCTTAATCACTATCCTTCGCCGGGGCTCCCATTTTCGCTGGTCAACAACTATGGCCCAACCGAATGTACTGTGGTGGCCACGTCCGGAATCGTACCGCCCCTGGAAAATCCAACTCGCAAGCCGACTATCGGAAAGCCCATATCCAATGTTCGTGTTTATATTCTCGATGAGGAACTGCATAAGGTTCCGGAAGGTACACCCGGACAGCTGTACATTGGCGGGGAAGGTGTTGCGCGTGGCTATGTAAACCGGCCCTTGCTCACGTCAACACGGTTTGTACCCGATCCCTTCAGCGACGAACCTGGAGCACGAATGTATGCGACAGGCGACCGTGCGGCATTTCTGGAGGATGGGCAGATTGCCTTTCTCGGCAGAATCGATGGTCAGATCAAGCTGCGCGGCTATCGCATTGAACCGGACGAAATCGTTTCAATACTCCTTCGAATCACCGAAATCATCGAAGCGGCCGTTGCGGTTCGGGGTAATCAGCCGGACGAACACCGGCTTGTTGCCTACCTTGTGACCGATCCCGGCAGATCCGTGAACTACGGCACGATACGTGACTTTCTGAGCGAGCATCTGCCCGATTACATGGTGCCCTCTCAGTTCGTATTGCTGGATCGACTACCGCTGACACAAAACGGCAAGGTCGACCGCAGCCGTCTTCCGGACCCGAGTGCAGGGAACACCTTGACGGCGGACTCCGTCGGGGGCACGGAATCCCCGGTGGAAACGCGCCTCAAGGAGATTCTGATTCACCTCCTGAAGGTGAACGATCTTGGAGTCCACAGCAATTTTTTCCAGTTGGGCGGACATTCGCTTCTTGGCGCCCAGCTACTGGTAAAAATTCGAGACAGCTTCGGGGTGGAGCTGTCGTTGAAGGCGATTTTCGACCACCCGACTGTTGAAGGCATTTCTGCCGAAATTGAGCGGCTCATTCTGGAAAAACTGGAAGCCATCGACGAATCCGCAGATTTGCAGGCTGGGAACAGCTGACGCCGTCTGAAGAGGCCTGGGAGGAAGGATGTCGTCGCAGAATCTGGAATCGTCGCCGAGTCTGTATCACTTGTTTGATCCAGAGGTCCTGGCAGATCCCTATCCGCTTTATCACAAACTACGCTCCCAAACGCCGGTTCACTGGGACCCATTTCTGCATTCGTGGGTTGTCACGCGCTATGCGGATGTCATCCGCGTTCTTCATCACTTTTCTGCAAAGCGGACGCCAACTCCGGAGCAGCTGACGAGCAAGGGACTTTCGGCTATGAATCCCATTGCCCAGGTGATGGTTCGGCAGATGCTGTTTCTGGATGCTCCGGATCATACCCGGCTTCGCACACTGGCTTCTGCGGCCTTTACCCCAGCCACAGTGGAACGGCTTCGGTCCCACATACAGGACATCGTCGATGGGCTTCTGGCTCGGGTCGTGCCTGCCGGGAAGATGGACGTCATTGCGGATCTTGCCGGGCCAATGCCCGCAATCGTCACTGCCGAAATGCTTGGAGTTCCTTCGGCAGATCACCAGCAGTTGAGAATCTGGTCCACCGATTTTGCTGAAATGCTCGGCAATTTTCAGCACAACCCGGATCGTCTGCCGCGAGTACTGCGCAGCGTGGAAGAAATGAGCCAATACTTTTGTTCAGCCATCCGGGAAAGAAGCAGTCGCCCGGGCAGTGGTCTCATTCAGGCAATGATGGACGCCGAGGTGGAAGGGGAGCGGCTTACCGAAGAGGAGATCGTCGCGAACCTGATTGTGACAATGGTGGGAGGCCAGGAGACCACGACCAATCTCATTGGCAATGGTGTTCTGAGCCTGATCCGGAATCGGACGGAACTCGACAGAATGCGCCTGGATTCATCGTGTCTTGCATCGGGTGTCGAAGAACTTTTGCGCTACGAAAGCCCAAGCCAGCATACCGCACGCATCGCGCCAGCGGATATCGAGATGGGTGGCCAGGAGATACGCAGCGGGCAGGCAGTGATTGCGGTGATGGCGGCTGCAAATCGCGATCCCGAACGATTTCCAAATCCTGATCGACTCGACGTCACACGGTCCGACAACCGGCATCTCGCATTTGGCTGGGCTGCGCACTTCTGTTTTGGAGCAGCTCTGGCGAGGCTTGAGGGACAAATTGCATTTTCCACGATACTTCGGCGGCTTCCGAATCTCGCGCTTCAGGAATCGCAGTCATTGACATGGCGGCACAATCTTGGACTACGCGGGCTGAATCGGCTGAATGTCGTATTCGGGAGCGCCTGAAGGATGAGACCCACATCGGCAGTGCCAAACCGCATCCGCATTGAAGAATACCTGAACCGTGTCGAAGGCCAGGCACTAAGGCCGGCGCTGGCAATCTCACGGCGAGACCCCGGCGAACCGGTACCGTTGTCTCCTGCGCAGGAACAGGTCTGGTTGCATGCCCAGCTGGCTCCGGAGCTGCCTCTATATAATGAAGCCGTCACCGTTCACTACAACGGAAAGCTGGACGTATCGGCTCTCGAACGAAGCTTCAATGAAATTCTGCGGCGCCATGAGATCTGGCGGACATCGTTTTCGGTGGTCGAGGACCAGCCACTTCAGATCGTCCATCCTCAGCTGAAGGTCGCACTATCGGTTGTGGATCTTCGCAGTCTTCCGATTCTCCAGCGAAATGCCGAAGCACTGCGTCTTGCAACCGAGGACGCAACACAGCCGCTGGATCTCACCAGGGTTCCCCTGTTCAGAACAAAACTCGTTCGCTTCGGAGACGAAGAATACCGGCTTTATCTGACCCTGAGTCACCTCATCTTCGATGGTGTTGCGATGTATCGCGTGTTCGTTCCGGAACTGACGACGCTCTATGCTGCCTTTTCCAGGAGCGGTGAATCCCCATTGCCCGAACCTCCGATTCAATACGGAGACTTTTCCATCTGGCAACGACGGCGGCAGGATATGGGAAAGCTGTCGGAACACCTCGACTATTGGCGTCGACAACTCGGTGGCGACCTCTCGGTGCTGGATCTTCCCGTCGATCGTTCGCGACCTCCAGCGCAGACCTTCCGTGGATCGATGTATCCGTTCCGTCTGGATCGAAGTCTGATGACGGCGTTGAAATTCCTGGCAAGGCAGGAAGGCGTCACCTTATTCCAGGTTCTCCTGGCCGGATTCGCCGCTCTTCTACGCAGGTACTCCGGCTGCCAGGACATTTCGATCGGAAGTGTTACTTCAGGTCGCGATGTGCCGGAGACCGAGAACCTGCTTGGATACTTCCTCAATACCGTCGTTCTTCGCCTCGATGCATCCGGGCGTTTCCGGGAAGTCATCCATAAGGCAAAGCAGGTCGCCGTGGAAGCTCTGATGAACGATGCCGTGAGCTTCGGACAGGTCGTCAACGAACTCCGGCAGGAGCGCGATCCGAGCCGAAACCCTTTGTTCCAGGTTTTCTTTTCTCTCGAGCCCCCATTGCCACCGCTGGATCCGTCCTGGCAGCTGACTCAAATGGACGTGGACACGGGTGCTACCAAATACGATCTGTATCTGGAACTTGATGAGAGGCAGGATGCCATTCTCGCGCGATTTCACTACAGTACCGAATTGTTTGACGCTTCGACAATTGCACGAATGGCGTCTCATTTGCAGACCGTGCTGACTTCCGCAGTTGCCGAACCCGATACGGACGTGGCGCATCTCTCGCTTCTTACGGAACCGGAACGAAATCAGATTCTCTTTCAGTGGAACACGACAGGTCGATCCAATTGCCGTGAAACTATTCCGGAGCTATTTGAACATCAGGTATTGGAAACACCCGAAAGGATCGCGGTCGAGTATGAAGCAGAGCGATTGACTTATTCGGAGCTCAATTTGCGGGCCAACCGGCTTGCCTGGTACCTCAAGGATATTGGTGTTGGTCCGGAGACACGTGTGGCGGTGTGTGTCGAACGATCGCTCAAGGCTATTGTCGCGCTTCTGGCGATATTGAAAGCCGGAGGGGCATATGTCCCGATCGATCCGTCGTATCCGCAAGACCGACTGGCTTTCCTTCTGGGGGACGCATCCCCGTTCGCTCTGGTTACCGAAGGCAGGGGGGCTGAACGCTTCGCGGGCTTCGAAAGCATGGTTCTGGTAGACATCGATTCGATTCCTGTGACAGCTCGCAGATCGAGTCTGCAACCATCGGCAGCGCCGGAGAACCTGGCCTATGTGCTCTACACGTCCGGTTCGAGTGGATTGCCGAAGGGTGTGATGATCGAACACCACAGCTTTTCAAACTGTCTGCTTTCCATGAAATCCAAACTCGGGTTTAAGCAGAACGACGTATTGCTGGCGGTTACGACTCTGTCCTTTGATATTGCGGGTCTTGAAATGTTTCTTCCCCTGATTGCCGGTGGATCTGTGGTCATTGCATCAAGCGAGGCGGCACGCGACACCATGAAGCTCATGACCCTGATTCAGCAGAGTCACGCCACTGCCATGCAGGCAACTCCCACGACCTGGCGCATGCTCGTCGATGCAGGTTGGCGGGGCGGTTCCGGATTGAAGATTTTGTGTGGAGGAGAAACACTGACGGTCAACCTGGCACGTGAGCTTCTTCAGCGTGGCCGTGAAGTGTGGAACCTGTATGGACCCACGGAAACGACGATATGGTCCTCGGCTTGTTGCATCGAAGGCCCCTTGGAGGATTCTGTTCCGATTGGTCGACCAATTCGTAACACGCAGATCTACATACTCGATCAGAACCTTGAACCGGTTGCGCTCGGGGTGTCCGGCGAAATTTTTATCGGTGGTGAAGGCGTTGCCCGCGGTTATTGGAACCGGCCGGACCTCACTTCGTCGAAATTCATTCCAGATCATTTCGTCAGGAATCCGGAATCGCGACTTTACAGGACAGGCGATCTGGGCAGGCATCGTCCCGATGGAATTATTGAGTATCTCGGGCGTGCAGACAGTCAGGTCAAGATCCGCGGGTTTCGAGTGGAACTTGGCGAAATCGAATCCACGTTACCTCAATATCCGGGAGTACGCAGCGCCGTCGCGGTGATGCGCGAGGATGACACGGGCGAGCCGTGCCTGGTGGCCTATGTCGTTCCCGCTTCCGCGTCCCTGCCCGAACCGGCGGATCTTCGGGAGTTCCTGAAGCACAGGTTGCCCGAATACATGTTGCCGCAGCATTTCGTGATGCTTGACGAGTTGCCGCTCACACCTAATGGGAAAGTGGACCGCAGGCGGCTGCCTGCACCCTCAAAGCGAACCGATGTCCGGCTCAGTTTTGTCGCCGCCAGGAATCCGACTGAAGAAGAGCTGACGAGAATCTGGGAGTCCGTGCTCGGTGTGGCGCCCGTTGGGATCCACGACGATTTCATGGAACTTGGGGGAACCTCTATTGCGGCAGTTCGGATGGCTTCACGAATAGAAAAATCCTTCGGAACGTCGATGCCCCTGGCACTTCTCTTGCGGGCTCCAACGATCGAGTTGCTGGCGAATGCACTTCACAACAAAAGGATCTGGGAAAGGCGGTCGGCGCTGGTGACGATTGAACCCGAGGGTTCATTGCCGCCGATATTCTGCGTGCATGGTCATTTTGGCGAAATTCTTTTCTATCGGCCGTTATCGAAACTGCTCGGGCACCATCAGCCGTTCTTTGCGCTGCAGGGAGTGGATCGAAGTTCCGTTCATGACACCATCGAATCGAAGGCGCGTGACTATCTGGACGCGATTCGAAAAACGCAGCCGCATGGGCCCTATTACATCGCGGGCTACTGTTTCGGGGCGATGGTCGCATTCGAGATGGGACAGCAGCTTTTAAGTCTGGGTGAGTCCGTTGCATTTCTCGGGCTGTTCATGGGACGCGATCCGGAACTCTCGCTGCCGGCGAAGATCTTCCGGACTATCGATCTGCATTTTCAGCAATGGCAGAAACTCGGTGGAACGGCGAAATTAAAGCAGATGGCGGTGAGTCTGGGTCTCCGGGGAAAAGGTCTGTTTTGGGAGATCAGCTACAGATTGCTCGGAAGAGTGGCAACGCCCGCATCGCGGTTATTCCAGAACATTCAGGCCATGAATCTGCGTGCCGCCAGGCGCTACAAACCGCGCGTTTTTCCGGGCCGCATGACGGTATTTCTCAGCGGGGCTGTCTGGCCCGGATTTCGATTGGATCCCAATCAGGACCTCTTTGGGATGAATGCCGACATCATTGAGCTTTGTACCGTTCCGGGAGATCGCGATTCCATGATGCGCGAACCATATGTCGGTGTACTCGCAGAACAACTGCGGATGAAACTCGACGCGTCAAGAGTTGCGGCAATCCGCGAGAATTCCGATTCCTTGAAGGAGCGCGGAGCCCGATCGGCCACTGTCATGCAGTGAGCTGCTGAATAAGCTGGTACATCTGATCCATGTCGATGGGCTTTACCAGGTGGGCACTGTATCCGACGGCTCGCGCCATTTCGATATCGCGCTGCATGCCGAATCCGGTCATGGCGATTGCAGGCACCTTCGCAAGTTCGGGGACTTCCCGAACCATGCGGATGAGTTGATATCCGTCGACTTCCGGCATCTTGATATCGGAAATAATCAGATCCGGAAGTTCACGTTTTGCAATTTCGAAAGCGACCGATCCATTTTTCGCAGCGTAAACCTGGTAACCGTTCCACTCGAGTTCCTTCCGGATCAAAAGCAGAACGTCGGACGAGTCCTCCACAACCAGTAACCGGAGCCGTCGAGCACTGGGCGGCTGTAGGATTGGGACGACGTCTTCGGCAGATTGTGTTCTGGTGGACTGGGAACTGTGAGGGAGAGACACCGAAAACGAACTTCCCTTGTGGAGGCCCTCGCTTTCCGCCCAGATCCTTCCGGCATGAAGCCGAACGATTTCCCGCGCGATGGACAGCCCGATTCCCAGCCCCGACTCGGAGGATAGCCACGCACTGGAAGCCTGGCGAAAAGGCTCAAACACTTTCTCGATAAAGTCCGGTGCGATACCGACTCCCGTATCACGAACGGAGATTACTGCCTCGCCTCCTGAAGCTACAGAACGGATCTGAATAGAACCCGAATGCGTGTACTTGACGGCGTTGGTGAGCAGGTTGACGACGACCTGTTCGAGGCGAGTCCGATCTCCCAGCACCCAGAGCGGTTCCTGCGACAGTTCGACGTCGAGTTTCAACCCTTTCTCCCTTGCCAAAGACACGATGGCTTCAATCGAGGCTGCCACGATCTGGTTGGCATCGACCTGTTCCAGTGCGAGCCGAATGGTGCGCGTGGACGTTCTCACCAGTTCCAGACAATCGTCGACGAGCCGCTGGATATTCTGAGCATTGCGCTCGAGTGAACGAATGCCTTCGTTCAGGACGTCATCGTTAATCGCGGCTCTTGTTTTCAAAATCCGCGCCCATCCCAGAATGGGAACCAGGGGATTTCGAAGTTCATGGCTGAGAATCGCAAGGAACTCGTCTTTGACCCTGCTGGCCTTTTCCGCTTTGTCTCTCTGCACGATGACTTCGCCATAAAGGCGTGCATTGTCGACCGCATAGGCGCATCGACGGGCGAGATCTTCCGCGAGTTCCCGATCCGCGTCGTTGAAACTGCGTTTGGATTCCGCGGACACCAGGACGATGACGCCCAGCGTTCGCCCTCTTGCCATCAGTGGTACGACCATTGCGGATTGAGCGTCCATTGCCTGAATCGCCTCCAAATGTTCCTTGCTTGCGGCAAGCGACGACAGCAGTTCCGGTGTTATTTCCGGCAGTGTTCGCGCGTGTCCGTCTTCAAGCGCTTCAGCAATCCACTGAGGAACGCGTGGAGAAGCATGAGTATCGAGATTGCGGGCAAGTTCTTCCTTTGATGCATCCGTCGGAACAACAGCCACACGTCGAGCCGTTCCGTTGTCGTCGATAATGTAGACCAGGCACCAATCTGCCAGAAACGGAACCGAAAGCCTGGCGACACTCAGCAGGGTCGCTTCGCTGTCGAGAGAGGCGGTAAGAAGGCGGCTGGCCTCCGATAGAAAACCCAGGCGACGGGATGCTTTCGCTTCCGCTCTTGCCACACGTTCCCGTACGAGAAGATCGGCGCGCTCGGACTCCGCGCGTTTGAAGGTACTGATGTCGCGGAGCAGCCACCGTAGTCCGGCCGGATCCCCTTCCTTGTTGCGTACAACGCCGACCGTCAAGGCCGCTGGAAAAGGATGTCCCGAGTGAGGTCGGATCGTCGTCTGCCAGTCGCGTATGCGGTGTACCGAACCGCTTTGCAGCTGCAGCAGATGGGCGGCAAAGCGCTCCTGATCGTCTGCAGGCAGAAAGAGAGCCAGCGATTGACCGGCCATCGTGTCCCTTTCCGAATGAAGCAGAACGGCCGCCGCGATATTGGCTTCTTCGATGAGTCCGTTGAGGTTGGTCACCAGGTAGCCGTCCGGAGCAAAATCGAATTGTTCCAGATAGCGCTGACGGGCCACCATCAGCTCGTCATTTTGTTTCTGAAGTTGCCTTTGCGTACCTCGCAGTTGGTTCAGACTCTGTCGAAGCCGGTCGTTGTTTTCGCGAAATCCACGCAGTGTCATTTCAAACGGCGAAAGGCTTTCATGAAAGAACACCAGGGACCGCTCGATGGTTTTCGAAATTCGTTTCGACGGAGTATTTTCCAGGATTCCAATCAAGGCTCTCTGGTGGGCCGTTACGATATCGAGGACCCCGAAGCCACCATCGATGGCTTTTCTTCCGACGCCATAGGCTTTCACGAGCGCCTGCTCGCTTTCGTTTTCCAGAAAGGCATTCAGGCTGGCGCAGTACTGCTTTTCCAGCTCACGCAGAATATTTGGCATTTGACCGTCCACGATAGCGAGCAACTACAACAAGGGCATCGTCTGTGCTCGTCCAGAATTGCGACCCGATTCGATCTGCGATGCGCTGGGGGGAGTCCTGAATATTCAAATTGTCTGCGAACGACCTCGATATCCCGTCTGTGGCGAATATCAGCGTGTCGCCCGTCGAGACGGACATTTCCGTTGCATAAAGCTGTGGCAGCTGCAAGCCGACGACACCGCCGCGCAGAAGAATTGTTTCACGTTGCGGGACGGGGCTCACGCTCGCCCGAATCAGGACGCCTGCGATATTTCCGACTCCCAGCCACGCCATTGTGTTGGTTGTCGTGTGGAATGAGGCAAGACTCATGACAGCTCCTCGCGTACTTTTTAATGCTTCGTGACAGTGCTGGAATATCGAAATCAGGGAATCGCATGAGTTTGAATCCATGCAATCCATGGCGATGCGTCCGGCAAGAGATGCTTCCTTTCCGTGCCCCAGACCATCGGTAACTCCGATAACAACAAAGTCGTCGTGGGTCTTGACCAGATAGGAGTCGCCGTTCTCGACCTCTCCGCTGGATGGCCGGGTCCATACGCCGAGTTCGATCACCTTCGAATTGAGCCCGATCTTTTCGGGCTTCATCAGGCTATCCACTTTTTCATGGTGATTGTCGTACCTTTGCCAACTTTGGAATCGATATCGAATTCGTCCATCAGCCGTCTGGCTCCAGGCAGTCCCAGCCCGATGCCCTTGGATGTCGAGTATCCGTCCTGCATGGCGAGTTCGACGTCGGCAATTCCCGGTCCCCGGTCCTTTGCGACCACGATGATTCCGCGACGATTCCCTTGATTCATGGTGCGCAGCAGGATTTCACCGCTTCTTGCATACTCGACGATGTTTCGAGCGATTTCGGATATTGCGGTTGCGATGACGGTGAGTTCGCTGCCTGAGAAACCGACTTGTTCTGCCAGCTTTCGTCCGAGATGACGAGCCGCAATGATATCCGCATCGGAGTGTATCGGAACCCGGGTTTCATTCACCGCGGCTCTCTCCCATTGCTGAGAAGAGCGAGCCCCTCTTCAAGGTCCAGTGCGGTCATGGTATCGCCCAGTGTCAGTCCCAGCTGGACCATCGCAAATGCAACTTCCGGTTGAATGCCGACAATGACGGTGCGGGCGCCTCGCATGCGAAGGATGTGAGTGATCGCTCGAAGCGTTCGGACGGCAAAAGAGTCCATGACGTCCAGCGCGGTGACGTCCACAATGATTGCGCGGGCGCGATTCCTCCCAGCCATATCCGCCAGATCGTCGCGCAGCTGTAGCAGATCCGCATCTGTTAATGCCGACTGAATGGATGCGATCAGGTAATCGCCCTGTTTTAGAATTGGAACCCGCATTTCAATTTACACAGTTGTCGGACGCTTCATCGCCCCCGTCGTCTCCGTTGCCTCCAGGATGACCTTGTAACCCAATAGCCGCTCAGCTTCCTCGATACCGCCCTGCAGATCACCGATGGTTTTCATCTTGGAGAGGTCCACGCCGATTGTTACCAGCGTTTGTGCAATCTCGGCAGACAGGCCGGTGACGATCACCGTTGCTCCCATCAGTCGTGAGGCATCCACGGTTTGTACCAGATGGTTTGCCACCGTGGCGTCCACCGCCGGAACACCCGTGATGTCGATAACCACCACTTTTGCGCGGTTGGAACGTATGCCACGAAGCAGCTGTTCGGTAACCTGACGCGCACGCTGCGGATCGATGACGCCGATGATTGGCAGAATCAGCAATCGTTCTCGGACCTGAAGTACCGGCGTGGACAATTCCCGGATGGCTTCCTGCTGTTGGCGAATGATACGTTCGCGCTCCTGGACGAAGCCGACGGCGACGGTGTTCGCGATTCGATTTGCGGCCGGTTCGTAGGCATCGAGCACTCGATTCAGCAGCGCGAAGTCGGACTGATATTTTTTGAATAGCGATCGAGCCAGCACGTCGCGCAGCAGCAGAACAATGCCGACAACTTCATGGGTTTCAACACCTCGTGGAATGATGCGCTCGGACAGATCGCGGGCGTAGGCTTGAAGGGCCTCTACAGCGCCTGTTTCCAGGACGGCCACGTAGTTGTCGTATACCGACGTCGCCTCGGCGAAGATTTCTTCTTTTGTCATCGCCGTCAATAACTGCGATTCCGTGATGCGGCGCGCCCATTCTTCGCGAAGCTGAGTCCGATTTTGCCGCAGGTGGGCTACAAGTTCGGTCAGGAGCGCGGAAGTGGACTCGTTGCTGACCAGAGCAAGCGGTTGCTTCTTCATTGTATTCATATTCCTTCCTTAGAAATTTGCCTTCGCTGCCACGATTCGGGTGCAGCCATTGATTGGTGCAATTCCCGCTCCTGTTCCGAAATGTGGCAGTGAGATTCCTTCGTGGGGTAGTTGCCGACCACTATGCTGGCCCGCGGATTCAATGGTCTGGATATCGGAGGAAAAAGTTCGCAACAACTGCAAGCGACCTGCTGCATGGTCTGGGGATTCTCGACTGACGAGCCCGTAACGTGGCCTGGTATCCGCCGCGCTTCAGCTTCGCCTTGAGACGTGCGCGTCTGTCTGTTCAGATTCATGAACAATCCCGTTGCAAATCCTCTTGTTCTGGATGTGATTCGAACTGAATGCTGTGCCGAGTCGCTTACTCTGCTACTGGCATTCGGCGGATCGATTTCGACCCTTAAACGCAACTGAAGTTCCACTGTCGGGCCAGGCCCTCACATTCGTAGTAAAGGAGTTACTGCACCCTTAAACGTTCCAGATCCGAATCAGGTGGCAGCAAAAGGGCACTTAGTGGCCTGAAGTTGCGCTCGCTTCAATAAATCTATCGATGCGAAAAGCCTGCGAAAAGCACCAGGAATCGCGACCGTGGGAAGTGCTGTGCCACTGAGTGGTACCCGAGTTCATCGAATCCGGGAAAATTACAGCAAAGTCATCGGTTCCGAGCAGGGCGAACTGTTGGTAACTACCGTGCACTATTACGCACAAGGTGAAAGTTTAAGGAGAGAAGCGATGAAGTTGCGATTTTCATCGGCCGCCGCTGGATTCGTGTTCACGGTTGTGGTCGGCGTCGTTCCGGTTTCAGGCCAGCAGAGAACCTCATGGTTCTCGAATCCCTTTACGATCAGTTCCGGTGTCGACGCCATTCCGATGCCCGATGGAGGAGTCTCAGTGCAGCCCGTGACTTTGGTGGCTCCTTCCCGGTTCGCAATCGATGGAGCTTCGCCGCGAACTCATTGGGGTTTTGGCTATCAGCCGGAGTTTGACCTTCGATTCGGAACCGGTCAGCTGAACTCCTGGAATCATTCTGCCGACGCGAATTTCGGTCACCTCTTTACGCGTCGGACGAAGCTGGAATTCGGTCATTCCTTCGTGAAGAGTACGGACCCGTCCAGGATATTTACCGACAGTATTTTTGTCATGCCGCACGACAATTTTCGTGAGAATGCCAGCGCGCTGGTGTTGAGCCATGAAAGCTCCTTCCGTTCGACACTGACGATTCGACTCGATAACACAATCACGAAATTGCATGACGCAGGAGATACGGGCCTGGCAGCCTTGAACCAGTATGGTGTCGCCGGGACGGCGGGAATATCGCGTCGACTCGGCCAGCGGCAGAAACTGACGCTTTCATATTCGCTGATCCGGTTCACCCCCTATCGATTCGATTCTGAAGTGAGTGCTGCTCGATTTGCTGGAAACATTCCGATAATTGCCGCCGGAATAGCAAGATACGCTTCGACTCTTGCACTATCTGTCTCAAGGTCCTCTGCAAGCCCGACTGGATTGGCTGGGAACGAGCCTGGAGTCTCACCTGCACCGCGGCCTTCCAGTCTTCCGCCGGGCACGGTGCCGAGCGGAGGCACTGCAACGGTTGGGGTATCCCCGTCAATTTCCGGGCCAATAATTTCCGCTTCCCCGGCGGTTCCCCTGGTGGGAGTTGTAACGCCTCTTCTGACGACTCCTTCGATTCCAACCGAGTCCTGCGAGCTACTGAACAATGCCTGCAGTACCACCGCGATCGTTGCGGCTCCATCAGGGGGAACGTCTATTTTTGAAGCAGGTTCGACGGGCAATAACGCTGCAGCCGCCGGCTCAGAAGGTGAGTTGTTCACTCCACAGTACCTCACAAACCCGTTTCATGTTGCGAGCGCGTCATACACCTTTCTCGTAAACCCCGGTCTTTTTATAGAAATGTCGGGTGGTGCCATGCGGGATCGCGAAATGTCGTATCTGATGAGCATGCAAGTGGAAAGACGTCTCGACCGTGTGTGGTTTGCCGGAGGTTTTCAGCGCTTTCTGTCGTATTTCGGGACGCTGCCTTTTCAGGGATCTGCGCCTCCTCCCGGAATCATTTCTCTTCCGAACGGTATAAGGGGCAGATCCGTGTTCTCGGACGTGACAGGACGTGTTGGAGGAAAGATCAACCGCAGAACGCAATTGGAAATGTCTTTGTCGCTCTCAAGAAGCGCTGCGAATTTTGTCACACACGATCTGGAAACCGCGATTGCCAGAGCCAGAATCAGTTATTGGATTAACGACAGGGTGACCATCTTTGCAGACGCGGATTCGTTTTACGAAAACGTAAGCTATGTGGCAGCTTCACGGACCATCCGACAGAGATTCTTCGGTGGTCTTCAGGTGCGCTTTTCAGATGCAGCCAGCCGGACGCGTGGCACGGCGCAGATGGCTCAAAACTAGGACCGGCGGACGTACTTCGCCTCGGCTTCCGGGATACTGGAACTACGCCTGGAGCCGCACTGCTTGAGCACCTGAACGATTCGTCGAGCGGCAAGTCCGTCCCACAATTCAGGAGGGCCAGAGGGCTGCCAGTCTTTGCTGACGGCACGGCGGTAACCATCGAGAATGCGCTGCCGGCTCGTGCCGGTCAGGATATTGGTGCCGTGGGTGATGGTGACCGGACGTTCGGTGTTGTTTCGCAGTGTCAGACATGGAACTTTCAGGATCGTTGTTTCCTCCTGCAATCCGCCGGAATCCGTCAGCACGACTTTCGCCTGGGAAGTGAGATTCAGAAATTCGAGGTATCCGTACGGTTTGGTAATGCAGATCTTTCCCGTGTCGAACCCGAATTCTGTCATCTGTTTCGCGGTTCGCGGATGAATCGGAAAGATTACTATCATGTCCTCGGCGATTTCGCGGAGAGCTTCCAGAATTTCACCGAGTATCGCCGGATCGTCAACGTTTGAAGGACGATGCAGCGTGACGAGCGCGTAGTCTTCATTTCTTTTTCCAAGCGCCAGAGCCTTTTCGCGATGCTTCAGAAGTGTGTCGATCATGACGTTGCCGACGAAGAATATTTTCGAAGGATCGATACCTTCGCGCTTCAGGTTCTCATCGGCGTCGCGGCTGGTCGTGAAGTGGATGTCGGCGAGGGTATCTGTCACGAGTCGATTGATTTCCTCGGGCATGGTTCGATCGTTGCTACGAAGCCCGGCTTCGACATGGGCTACCGGAATCAGCAGCTTGGCCGCGACGAGAGTGCAGGCCAGCGTCGAATTTACATCGCCGACAACCACGACCCAGTCCGGCTTTTCATCAAGACAGACCTTCTCAAACGCGGTCATGACCCGCGCCGTCTGTTCCGCATGGGTGCCGGACCCGACGCCGAGATGGATATCTGGCCTGGGGATACCCAGATCCTGAAAAAAAACGTCGGACATCCCCTGATCGTAATGCTGTCCGGTATGGACAAGTATTCCGCGGATCTCCGGTGCCTGACTCATTTGTTCGACGATTGGCGCGATCTTCATGAAGTTGGGGCGCGCTCCCACGACATTCAATACTTTCATGGTAGAATTCCTTTGCATTTCGGGCACCACAGTCCGCGATTGGAGAATCACAACAATGCAATTCGTCTTTGGAATCCTTTTGATGGCGCAATTGTCGTTGCCGTCGGGCGCAACTCCCCCTCAGGTGATGAGTGCAAGCTTCAAGCCTTTGGCTGTTGTAAAAGCTGGCCAGAAGGCCGATATTGCGGTGTCGTTCAGTGTCATCAAGAATTACGGCATCAATCGCACGCCGCAGATCACGCTGAAACTTGCTGAAGTACCCGGAGTAAAATTCGCGAAAGCCGAAATATCCGCAACATCGGTAGACCCCAAATCAAAGGATGAGTACTTTGTCGACCTGCCGACCATCCATGTGGTGGCGACTGCAGCGAAGGCGGGCAAGTATGAATTACCCGGAAAACTGACTTACTTCTTTTGCAACAAATCCGACGGGTACTGCGCGAAACAGACAGTGGACGTCAAGATTCCGTTGCAGGTTCAGTAGGGCCCTTGCCGGAAATGCCTCCGCCAGCATCCAGAACGGTTGAGCAATACCGCTCTGCGGTGCTCACTACCGCAAACCAGTTGACAATACTTCGGATCATCTTCATTCCCATCTTCATAATTCTGTTGTCCGAAGGCGAAACGGGATGGGCTCTGTCCGTGTTCTGCGCCGCGGTAATAACCGACGTTCTTGATGGTGTCATCGCCCGTCGGTTCGGTCAAAAGACGTCGATAGGTACCGTACTCGATCCAGTCGCCGACAAACTCCTGATGACCGCATCGATAGTCATCCTGTCCCTGCCGCAGATGGGATTTCCGAACCTGATTCCCCGCTGGTTGATCATCCTGATGATCTCGCGCGATGTATTCATTCTGCTGTCTTCGCTGCTCATCATCCTGATGATTGGCTGGCGAGTCTTCAAACCCACTCCGTATGGCAAGGCCAGCACGGTCTTGCAGGCCATCACGGTGTTCGCCGTTCTGTACTGCAACTGGATCGGCGATGTTGTGCCGCAGCTTAGAATCCTGTTCTTCCTGACGGGTCTGGCCACAGGATTTTCCGGATTGCACTATCTGATTACCGGGCGCAAGTACGTGGGGCTGGCATGAGCGGCACGAAGAAACCGTTTTCCAAATCCGCATACGTGAGAAAGACGGAACCCCTAAAGGCCGTTCACGAATACCGGCATGCACCGGCGCATCGCGGAACGGAAGCGCAGCGGTTGCGCGTGGTTGCTGTCGAACCGGATTCACTCGCTTCGCGTGTCGGTCTCGAACCGGGCGACGAGATCGTTGAACTGAACGGCAAACCCCTGCTCGATGTCATCGATTTTCAATTCCATGCAGCGTCCATTGGACGCCGAACGTCTCTGAAAACGCAGAATCGTACGATTACTTTTGTCCGTCGCGAGTGGGAGCCGTTCGGCCTGGAATTTGAATCCATCGAGCCGATGACGTGCGCCAACCAGTGTGTGTTCTGTTTCGTTCATCAGAATCCGGCGAAGGTGCGCAAGTCTCTTCACATCAAGGACGAGGATTACCGGCTCTCGTTTCTTTTCGGAAACTACCTCACGCTCACCAACGTCGACGAAATCGAAATGCAGCGCATCATCGATCAGCGATTGTCACCGCTGTACATTTCCGTGCACGCCACCGAGCCGCAGCTTCGAGCCCGCCTTCTGGGGATACCGGAATACGATGGCTTTCTGGAGAAGGTCGAGCGGCTTTCCGCTGCAGGAATCACGCTTCATGGACAGGTGGTGCTGTGTCCGGAATTGAATGACGGCGCCAATCTGGACCGTACCATCGCGGACATGGTGAAGCTGCATCCGGCCGTTGCATCGCTTGCCATCGTTCCGCTGGGAATGACGGATCATCGGAAAAATCTGCCGAAACTTACGCCGTTCAATCCGGAGATCGCGCGAGCGACAATTGCGCACATCGAACCCATTCAGAAAAAGTTCAAGAAGCAGTTGGGAACTCCGTTTGTATATCTCGGGGACGAGATCTACATCATGGCGGGAAAGGAACTCCCGCCCGCCAGTCACTATCGCGACTTTCCTCAAATCGAAAATGGCGTCGGCATGGTGCGGACATTCCTGAAGCAGTTTGATGCAGCGCTGCGAGCGGCAAAAGGAAAGAAGAAGTCCGCGAAAGGCACGGTATGCACCGGTAAAGTTTTCTTCCCTTATCTGAAGGAGTCGGTAGATCGGCTGGACATGGATTTGAAAGTCGTTCCAGTCGAAAGCAATTTCTGGGGAAGTGGAATCGGTGTCGCCGGGCTGTTGACTGGGAGCGACTACATTCGGGCGTTGAAGGGGAAAGTTCACGGCGATTTCGTCGTGCTTCCATCGGAGTCGATGATTGGCGATGACTACCTGTTTCTGGATGATCTCACGATCAAAGATGTCGAGCGGGAGCTTGGGGTCGAAGTGATTCCGTCGGGATATGATGCCGCCGATTTTGTCCGCCAGATGCTCAGCCGTTAAAAAAAGGCCAGGCAAAGAAAAGGGGCCAGACGGGTCATTCCCCATTTTCCAGCTGGAAAATGGGGAATGACCCGTCTGGCCCCTTTTTTTACTTCACCCGTTCGATGGAGACTTTCTTGATCACGACGGGGGTTACCGGCCGGTCACCCGCTCCGGTTTTCACCTTGCCGATCGCCAGGACTACGTCCAGTCCGCTGACAACCTGGCCGAAAACCGTGTAAGCGCGTTGAGCATCCAGTCCGGGCTGCGGCGCCACGGTCACATAGAACTGGCTGCCTGCCGTATTGGGTCCCGCGTTCGCCATTGCAAGAGTTCCCGCTTTTTCATGCTTCAGTTTGATTTCATCTTTGATGGCAAATCCGGGACCACCAGTTCCATTCCCGGCTGGATCGCCACCCTGAATCATGAAGCCGTCGATGATGCGATGAAAGATCAGACCATCATAGAGCGGCTTTCCCTTCATCGCGGCTCCCGTTCTGGGATCCTTCCAGTCCTTCGTGCCGCTGGCAAGCCCGATAAAGTTGGCCACCGTTGTCGGTGCGTCCTTCTCGAAAAGCTCAGCCGTAAAATTACCCATCGATGTCTCAAAATTTGCGTATACGCCTGGATTCAACTTTGGTTTCTCCTGTGCAAATGCGCTGGGCACGGCCAGCAGCATTGCAAAAATCAGCGATATCTTCATAAGGTTTTTCATCAGGACTCTCCTTCATCAATCGATGCTACCTCGCGGACGATACCAGCAATTACCGGACTTCTGCAAACCGTGTGCGATAATTCAGAAAGCCAGATTTTTGGGGATGTGCTGCACAACGGAAGAACTGTGGGAAGGAACCATAGTCTTTCTGGAAAAAAGAACGTCGGCTTTCAAAGGGAATTAGCACCGAATTCAGAAAATAAATTATGTCAGAAATGGAAGGTAAGACCACAGCGGCGGGAATGCATTTCGCCGTTGTGGCGAGCCGGTTCAATCCGGAAATTGTGGATCGGCTGATGGCAGGTGCGATGGAAGGCCTGAAGAATGCGGGGTGCGAAGAACGGGATGTAACTATCATTCGCGTACCCGGCGCTTTTGAAATCCCTTTGGCCGTGCTCCGTGCTGCAAAATCCCGGCGTTACGATGCCGTTGTTGCGATTGGCTGTGTGATTCGCGGGGAAACGCCGCACTTCGAATACATCAGTCAGGAGGCGTGTCACGGTATCAGTCTCGCGTCCATGGAGACTGGTACACCCGTCGGTTTTGGCGTACTCACCGTCAATACGGATGAACAGGCCATGGCCAGGTCCGAACCCGGAAAAACCAACAAGGGATTCGAAGCAGCCATGGCGGCTGTCGAGATGGCGAATCTTCTGAAGCAGTTTTAGCGGCCGCGATGGGCCTTCGACGCAAATCCAGAGAATACGCGCTGCAGATGCTGTTTCAGTGGGACATCACCCACGACACCATCGATTCCATCATTGGAACATTCTGGGAAACCCTGGAGACTCCCGAGCCCGCGGATGTCGTCGATTTCGCCAATGCACTTGCGACCGGCACCATCGAGCAGGTTGAAAAAATCGATGGCATTATTGAACGGCACGCCGATAACTGGCGTCTGGACCGTATGGCCGTTGTCGATCGAAATCTTTTGCGTCTCGCCACGCACGAATTCTTCAGCGAACGGGAAAACGGGGAAATGCCGGCGGCAGTGATCATCAACGAGGCCATTGAGATCGCGAGGCGATTCAGCGCGGAAGGATCGCCGCAGTTCATCAACGGAATTCTGGACAGTATTCGAAAGGAACTGAGTACGTAGGATTTCTATGAGCTTTGAACTTCAGGTTGCTCTCCGGTATCTGCGGGCCAAACGCAAGCAGGCGGTCATTTCCATAATCACGGTGATATCGATTATCGGAGTTGCCGCAGGTGTCGCCGCATTGGTGATCGCAATCGCAATCAACGCCGGCTTTCGCACCGAACTGCAGAGCAAGCTTCTTGGTGCTCAGCCTCACATCACGATTCAATCCAAGGATGGCGCGGGAATAGCAGATTTCCTTAACCAGACAAAACAGATCGAAGCTATGGATGGTGTTGTCGCTGCAGCTCCTGCGGTTTACGAAGGAGTCATGATCATCGCTCCGAAGTCCAGGAGTCCCCAGTTGGGATTTCTAAAGGGAATCCTTCCGGAATCGGAAGCTCGAATGTCTGCGTTGGCGAAAAATATTGTGGAGGGCGACTTCGGAAAATTCAACGAGGACTCCATCATCGTCGGGAGGGAACTTGCGGACTCGCTTGGAATCCAGCTTGGAGACGAAGTTGAGGTAATCAGTGCGGAAACGATTTCCACGCCGACCGGGTTGAAGCAGCGGAGTTCCACGTTCACTCTGGCGGCGATTTTTTCCTCCGGACTTTACGACCTCGATAACAGCTGGGCCTATGTGGCGTTATCTCGCGCCCAATGGCTGAATGCCATCGGCACCGACGTTGTCCCTTCAATTGACGGAAAGGTTAGGGATGAAGACCTGGATCGTGCGCCGGAAATTGCGCATTCGGTGGTTGAGAAGCTGGGAAAAGATCATTTCGCTTCCACCAACTGGAAGGAACTCAATCGATCCATCTTCAATGCGCTGAAGCTCGAAAGGATCGTTATGTTTCTCACGATTGGCCTGATCGTGCTGGTGGCTGCGCTCAATATCGTCGCCATGCTGACCATGATGGTTCTCGAGAAGACGCGAGACATTGCGATCCTGCTGTCGATGGGTGCAACAGCCCAGCAAATTCGGAGGATCTTCATCTGGCAGGGCGTGATCATCGGAGTCGTCGGAACGACTTTTGGTCTGATCCTGGGCCATCTCATCAGTTTTCTGGCAGACAAATATCATCTGGTCCGACTGGCGCCGGACGTGTACACCATCGCGTATGTTCCATTCCGTGCGAATTTGCTGGATTCCGTCATCATCGCCGCTTCGGCAGTTTTGATCAGTTTTCTTGCCACACTTTATCCGTCCGCAGCCGCGGCGAAGCTGCAGCCTGTGGAAGCGCTGCGCTATGAGTAACGCGAACTCGCCGTTCATGATCGAAGCCACGGATCTTTCCAAGGTCTATAGAACACCTGCGTCGCAGGTCACTGTTTTCGAAAAGCTGAGTATCCGTATCGAACGTGGAAAACTGGTGGGCATTATTGGTCCGTCCGGGGCAGGGAAGAGCACCCTTCTACACCTTCTTGGCGGCTTAGACATCCCAACGGGCGGCACCGTGCTGTTTAACGGTACGAATATCTTCAACTGGAACGCGGCGGAGCTTGCGCATTTTCGAAATAGCCATATTGGTTTTGTCTTTCAGTTCCATCACCTGCTTCCGGAGTTTACGGTTTTGGAAAATGCAATGATGCCGATGATGATTCGAGGAGAAGTTCCGGCGGCCATGGAACAGGCTGCGATCGCAATCCTGGACCGCGTGGGTTTGGGTCATCGAATTGCTCATCAAGTGGGTGAAATATCGGGCGGTGAACAGCAGCGGGTGGCGATAGCCCGGTCACTGGTGGGCAAGCCGCAATTGCTGCTGGCCGACGAGCCGACAGGGAATCTGGATCATAGGACCGGTCTCACAATCTTCGAAATGATCCGGGAATTGCATGCGGAACGCGGATTAACCTCCGTGATCGCAACACATAACGAAAAGATCGCCAGCCAGTGTGATGAGGTCTGGGAGCTTAAGGAAGGAGTTTTCGCTCTTGCGCGGTTATAGACCACGCATTTAGAATCTAAACCAGTTATGTTTGAAAGATATACGGAAAGAGCGCGTCGCGTCATATTCTTCGCCCGCTACGAGGCCAGCCAGTTCGGCAGCACGACGATTGAGACCGAACACCTGTTGCTGGGTCTTATCCGCGAAGACAAGAACCTGACCAATCGGTTTCTACGCAATTCCTCGTCAATCGAGAGCATTCGCAAGGAGATCGAGGGACGAACGACAATTCGCGAGAAGGTGTCGACGTCGATCGATCTGCCCCTTTCCAATGAGTGCAAGCGAATCCTTGCTTACGCGGCGGAAGAAGCCGAACGGTTGAATCATCGCCACATTGGCACCGAGCATCTGCTGCTGGGAATTCTGCGCGAAGAGAAGTGCGTCGCTGCGGAAATTCTCCAGGAGCGGGGACTGCGGCTCAATACGATTCGCGAGGAACTTTCTCGCGCCGTGGTGGACCGTCAGCAGGTGGTCAAGCCCAAGGAGACTCCGCTGCTTAGCGAGTTCTCACGCGATCTGACACAGGCTGCAATGGATGGAATACTCGATCCTCTGGTCGGACGTGACGGGGAAATTGATCGTGTGATCCAGATCCTGTGCCGTCGCACCAAGAACAATCCGGTTTTGATTGGCGACCCGGGAGTTGGAAAGACTGCAATCGTCGAAGGCCTCGCACAGCGTATTGTCGACAGCGAAGTGCCGTCCTTCCTGGCAGAGAAGCGTATTCTGGTGCTGGACCTGTCGTTGATCGTTGCAGGGACGAAGTATCGCGGCCAGTTCGAGGAACGGCTGAAAACGATCATGAAGGAACTGATCGACAATCCCAACACCATCGTGTTCATCGACGAGCTGCACACCCTGGTTGGAGCGGGATCTGCCGAAGGATCACTCGATGCCGCCAATATCTTGAAGCCCGCACTTTCCCGCGGCGAAATTCAGTGCATCGGTGCAACGACACCCGGCGAATATCGCAAGTCCATTGAGAAGGATCGTTCACTCGAGCGTCGTTTCCAGGCCGTGAAGGTTGGGGCGCCCAGCGAGAGCGAAGCAGTTCAAATCCTCGAGGGCGTGAAACCGCGATACGAAAAGTTCCACATGGTGAGCTATACCGACGAAGCCATCGAAGCATCGGTGTATTTGTCGAACCGTTATATTCCAGATCGCTTCCTGCCGGATAAGGCGATCGATCTTCTCGACGAAGCGGGCGCCAGGGTGAAACTGCGTCAGGCCACACTCCCCTCGGAGATGATGGACATTCAACGGCGTTTGAAGTTCACACTCGCCAGGCTGGAAGGCGCGATTGCCAACAAGGATTTCGAAAAGGCCGAGATCTATAAGAATGAAGAGCAGCTTCATCGAGAGAATCTTCGAAGCGTTCGCGACAAGTTCAATATCAGCGAAACCTCCAGCATGGGTGTGGTCACGAAGTCCGATATCGAAGATGTCGTGTCCCGCTGGACGGGTGTTCCTGTAAACGCGATCAAAGAAGAAGAAATGCAGAGACTGTCCCGGATTGAGGACGAACTGCACAAGCGTATCGTCAGCCAGGAGACGGCTATCAGCGCTCTGGCTCGTGCCATACGTCGGTCACGCGCCGGTCTGAAATCTCCAAATCGGCCAGCCGGTTCGTTCCTTTTCCTCGGCCCCACGGGCGTTGGAAAAACGGAAATGGCCCGGTCACTGGCTCAATTTCTGTTTGGCAGCGAAAAATCGCTGATCCGCTTCGACATGTCCGAGTTCATGGAGAAACACTCCGTGTCCAAGCTCATCGGTTCGCCTCCGGGCTACGTGGGCTATGAAGAAGGTGGCCAGCTGACCGAGCGCGTCAAGAGGAATCCGTATTCCGTGATTCTTCTGGACGAAATCGAAAAGGCCCATCCGGATGTGTACAACATTCTGTTGCAGGTCTTTGAAGACGGCCATCTCACCGATGGTCTCGGCAACACGATCGACTTTAAGAACACGATCATCATCATGACGTCGAACATCGGCGCGCGCCATCTGAGCAAACACACCAGCCTCGGTTTCCAGGGGCCAAGCGAAGAGAGTACCGCTCAGAAGATGGAAGATGCCGTGATGCAGGAAGTGAAGCGGTTGTTCAACCCGGAATTCATAAACCGGTTGGACGAAACCATCATCTTCAATTCGCTGACCAACGACGATCTCGCAAAGATCATCGATCTGATGGTCGCACAGCTTAACGAGAACCTGGTTCACAAGCGCCTCACGGTTTCTGTTACCGAAGACGCCAAGGTCTGGATTCTCGAGAAAGCCTGCAAAGACAAGAACTATGGTGCTCGGCCATTGCGTCGTGCCATCCAGCGCTACATCGAAGATCCGCTTTCCGAAGCCCTGATCCAGGGTCAATTGAAGGAGCTGTCCAACGTCGAGGTTTATCTCGAAGGAACACAGCTCTGGTATCGGCCCTCCGATCGCGAAGAAGTAGGCGTTCCGCTGACAATGTAATGACGGTAAGAAGGGGGGCAAATGCCCCCCTAACAATCCCGCCTAACCCGAGTCTAATTCCCACCTGTTATAGTAGAATCCCCATGTTGGAGGCGTGAATGCATCTTTCCCAGATGGTCCCGATGGTAATGGCGGTGCTTTTGGCAACCCAGAATCCCCAGCCGGCGCAGACAGTTAGTCCCAATACCATTGAAGCCGTCGATGTCCGCGGAAACAAACTTCCAACCGGTACGATCAAGAATCAGCTTCGAACCAAAGCGGGGGATACATTTGATCAGACGACCATAGACCGGGATATGAAGACCCTCTATTCCTTCAATGGTGGATTGTTCGACGACGTAACCGTTATCGAAGAACCCGGAGTGAAGGGCGGCATCGTTATCGTCTTCCAGGTTAAAGAAAAGAAGCGAATCGACAAGATCGAATACATTGGTCTGAATTCCTTCACCAAATCCGACATTAACGACAAGCTTCACGAAAAGAAAATCAGCCTCGGCAGGGATACCAAGTACGACCCCACAGTGGTTTCACGTGCGATTGCACTAATTAAGGTATTGCTTGCGGAAAAAGGGCACCAGGACGCCACCGTTGAAGTCACCAAGGAAGAGGTTACGGCGAGTTCTGTCGCCCTGACCTTTCATATCGATGAAGGACCCAAAATCCGCATCCAGAAAATCGATATTACCGGGAACACCGTATTCTCGGACACCAAGCTCAAGAGTCAGATGAAACTGGTGAAGCCCACCAGTCCGCTGACGCCATTTACGAGCAAGGACACCTACCACGCATTGAAACTCAGCGACGATCTCACTCGAATCCGAATGTACTATTCGGATAACGGCTATGCGCGTGTGAACGTTTTGGAGCCCACAGTCGAGACCAAACCGGAGAACATCTACCATACGTTTCCCTTTTGGAAGCCGCTGTTTCCCTGGGGCATCCCCATACCGTTTGCAAACCGGGACGTCAGCCGACTTTTCGTCGGCATTCAAATTGAGGAAAACGCTCAATATCGCGTCAAGAGTGTGAAAGTAACCGGCGTGAAAACGCCTGTGGAAGAGGTCCTGGTCAAGACCATCATCGGTTTCAAGCCCGGCGATCTCTATAGCGATGGCCAGCTCCGAAAGGGCTTCGACAATCTGAAGAAATTCTATGGACAGGCCGGATACATCAATTTCTTTACCGATCCTGGTTTCAACTTTAACGAGGAAGATAAGACGGTCGATCTGACGTTTAACGTCGACACGGGCAAGCAATACTCGGTCCGTCGCATCAGTTTTTACGGCAACACCACGACACGCGACAAGGTGATTCGACGTGAACTTGGGACGCAGGAAGGTCAGCTCTTCGATTCGAATAAGCTGCGTATGGATCTTTTGCGCATCAACCAACTCGGGTTTTTTGACGAGATCAAGGAAGAAGACGCCCATGTGGATCCCAATGACACAGTTGCCGCTGGCACTGGCGCTGGTACGACTGCCACAGGTGAAAAGCCGTCGACCCTGGATGTCAACATCAAGGTGTCCGAGAAGGGGAAGAATACGATCGGTCTCAGTGGCGGAGCATCGGCCATTGGCGGGAGTTTTATCGGACTGAACTATTCCACAAACAATTTCCTTGGATACGGTGAAACCATTTCAGCCGACATTCAGGCGGGAACTCGACAGTCAAATTTCGTTGTGAGTATGACGGAGCCGTACTTTCGGGACCGGCCGATTGCTGTAGGATTTTCCGTATCTGCAACGACATTCCACTACGATCAGGCCCGGGATTCCTTCGGCCTGGATCCGAATCACCTTCCCCCAGGACTGGGATTGGAGAGTCGTATTAATTACGACCAGCGTCAGAACGGGTTTTCGGTGTATTCCAGCTATCCCCTGCGAGTATTCAATCGATTTGCACGGTTGGGATTGACGTATCAGTTTACGAATTCCGAGACCAGTGCCATCAACCCGGCAACAGAAGCCTATTTCCAGGCCGTCATGAATCAGCCAAACGATTCATTCGCTTCAACGGTTGGCACCGGTTTTAACACGTTTCGTGCACGCAAGATCACCCCGTCATTTGTATACAGCACCGTGGATAATCCGAATTTTCCGAGTTCCGGCAGGTCGTATTCGGCTTCCATGGAATTTACGGGCGGACCTCTGGGCGGCAATGTCAACATGTTGCGACCCGCATTTGAGTTCCGCTTTTATAAGCCACATACGAAGCGGCGAAATGTTCTGGCCTTGAGATTGATGGGATCCCATGTGCAGGGTTTCCACGGCTTGACCGTGCCATTCTACGAACGCTACATGATCGGTGGAGAATACGACATTCGAGGGTTTGAGAATCGGGCGCTGAGTCCGATTTCGTTCGTCACTCGGAATTTGCCGGCCGTCGATCCGGAAACCGGCGGCACGACCACCCGGCCGTATGACGACATCGCATACGTCGGCGGGGACACTCAGGGAGTCCTGAATCTGGAATATCGAATTCGCATTATCGGGCCCGTAACCGTGGCTCCCTTTTTCGATATTGGCAACAGCTGGGTCACGCGCAAACAGGAACTGACTCGTACGTTTGTCGACCCGGAGGGGAACCTCACACAGGAAGGCGCCAAGTTCCTCAATGGCACAAATTCAGGATTCCGTGCCAGTACCGGTGTGGAAATTGGAGTGGTTTTGCCGATGTTTAATGTACCCTTCCGTTTGATCTTTGGGTACAACCCGCTCAAACTAAGCGATACGTCCTTCGGTCCGACGACGGGCCTGCCGTTTACGCTGATTCAGAAGAGCACGATCGTGAAATTCTCGATTGGAAGGACTTTCTAAGGGGCCATTAATGAAACGATTGACGAAACGATTTGGATGCGCTTTAGCCGTTACTTTTCTTATCACGGCGACGGCGTTCGCTCAGACTCCCGCGCCGAGCGCTGTTGGCATGATCAATTTTCAGCGGGCGGTATCCCAGAATGACGAGGGCGTCAAAGCTGCCGGACTATACACCGCAGAAGGAAAGAAGCTGGCAGACGGACTTCTCAAAAGCCAGACGAAGGTCACCGAGCTTCAGGACAAGCTGACGAAATCCGGGCCAACGATGACCGAAACGGACAAGAATGCGCTGATGAGGGAAATTGACAAGGAAAAGAAGGTCTATGATCTCGAACAGCAGAACGCGCAAAGCACCCTCGACGACCGTCAGGAAGAGTTGTTTCGCCCGATAGCCGACCGCGTTCACAAGATCGTCGAAGGCTACGCAAAGGAATTGAATCTGGCGGTTGTGGTGAATGCAACCGAGGATATGTTGTACGCCAACGATGTCGTCGATATCACAACCGAAATCATCCGCCGCGTGAATGCCGACATCGTCAAGAACCCCGCGAAACCGAAGTAACTTTTGATGGAACTGCGCATCGCTGAAATCATGCGGATTCTTCCGCATCGATATCCTTTTCTGCTCATTGATCGCGTGATTGAAGTGGATGGCGAAAAACGTCTGGTCGCGCTGAAGAACGTTTCGGTGAATGAGCCGTTTTTTACCGGTCATTTTCCGGATGCTCCTGTCATGCCCGGCGTGCTCACCATAGAGGCGATGGCGCAGGCCGGAGCCATTATGGGGCTCCTCCACTGCAAACCGGAATCGTTGAACAACACACTCGTCTACTTCCTCGGGATCGACGAGGCTCGTTTTCGACGCCCCATTGTTCCAGGAGACCAGCTGCGAATTGAGGTGGATGTGCTGCGGCACAAAGGTCTGGTCTGGAAAATGAAGGGGCAGGTATTTGTAGACGGCGAACTGGCCGCTGAAGCAACACTGCTTTCCTCAATAAGCCAGAAGCCATAAATCCGGATGCATCGATGATTCATCCCACCGCCATTGTTTCTTCCGGGGCTACGATCGGAGCAAGGGTCTCTATTGGCCCCTACTGCTGCGTTGGTGATAAAGTCACCATCGGCGATGACTGTCAGCTGGATTCCCACGTGGTTATCGAAGGCCCTACCACGATCGGCAATGCCAACCGGTTTTTCCCGTTCTGCGTGATTGGAGTTCAGCCTCAGGATTTGAAATTTCACGGCGAAGATACCTTCCTTACCATTGGCTCGAATAATCAGTTCCGGGAATATGTGAACGTACATCGCGGTACCAAAGGCGGAGGCGCACACACGCGTGTCGGCGACCACAACTTCGTGATGGTGGCTGCGCATATCGCTCACGACTGCGTCGTCGGTAGTCACATCATCATGGCCAACGCGGCAACTTTGGCGGGACACGTGACGATTGAGGACCACGCAACAATAGGCGCTTATTCGGGGATTCATCAGTTTTGCCGGGTCGGTCGATACGGATATGTGGGCGGATACACCGTCATTACGAAAGATGTGCTGCCGTATTCCAAAACCGTCAGCGATCGAAATACGCAGGCTTATGGCGTCAATGCAATTGGTCTGGAGCGGAAGGGATTTACGGAAGATCAAATCCGCAATATCAAGTCTGCGTTTCGACTGTTGCTTCAGTCGAAGATGAATACCACCCAGGCCGTAGAAGCGATCCGACAACAGGCATCCGCTCCCGAAGTCGAAGTGCTGTTGAACTTCATCGAGACATCCACTCGTGGCGTCATCAAATAGGGTTGGACTGATCGCCGGTAACGGCAGGTTTCCCTTTCTGGTTCTTGAGGCTGCCCGAAGTCAGGGTATCGAGATGGTTGTCGCTGCGGTGAAGGAGGAAACCTCTCCAGATATCGAACAACACGCAAAGACAGTGCACTGGCTGAATCTCGGCCAGCTTGGAAAACTCATCAAGACATTCAAGGCGGAAGGTATCACCACGGCCATCATGGCAGGTCAGGTGAAGCACAAGCAGATCTTCAGCTCGGGAATTCCTGATCTGAAAATGATGCAGCTGCTTGCCAGTCTTGCGACGAAGAATACGGACTCTCTGATCGGGGCCGTTGCGAAGGTTCTCGAACAGGAGGGCATTCATCTGATGGAGTCGATTGCATTCCTGCGGCCGCTGATCCCGGACCCAGGTGTGCTGACGAAGCGCGCCCCGTCCGAAGATGAGCGTCGCGATCTGGACTACGGATACACGCTGGCTCGCGAGCTTGGCCGCCTCGACGTTGGCCAGTCCGTTGCGGTTGCGGACGCCGCCTGCGTGGCACTTGAGGCCATGGAAGGTACCGACGCAATCATGGAACGTGCCGCAACGCTGGTGAACGGTCGTCCTCTGCGCATTGTGAAATTGGCGAAACCAAAGCAGGATTTGCGTTTCGACGTTCCGACCGTTGGCCTTCGCACCGTCGAGACCATGGTGCGCTGCGGCGTTACGGCGATGGCAATTGAAGCGGGAAAAACCCTGATGATCGACCGCGTCGAACTGATCGAACGCGCCGACGCAGCGAAAATCGCAATAGTCGCGATGGAGTAGGCGAATTCAGAAATGGCGAAAATGCGGATTGGTGTGATCGGCGTAGGACATCTTGGGAAGCATCACGCGCGAATTTATGGAGAGATGGCCGGCAGCGCTGCAGATGTGGAATTGTCCGCAGTCGTCGACGTGCTCCCTGCCCGCGCCTCCGAGATCGCAAAACCCTATGGCGCGGGTGCGTTGACGAACTATCGCGATTTGTTCGGGAAGGTCGATGCGGTGAGTCTGGCGGCACCGACCAGCGAGCATGCTCGCATCGGACTGGAATTGCTGGAGAATGGAATCGACGTGCTTGTCGAGAAGCCGATGACGTCTACGGTGGAAGAATCCAGGCTTTTGATCGATGCCGCTGCACGGAATCAACGCATTCTCCAGGCCGGTCACGTCGAGCGATTCAACCCCGTGGTGCGCGAGGCAATCGCGGTAGCCACGCAGCCGCAGTTTTTTGAGATTCATCGCCTTGCGGTCTTCACTCCCCGCAGCCTGGACATCGATGTCGTTCTGGATCTGATGATCCACGATCTCGATATCGTGTTGAGTCTCGTCCATTCACCGGTTGCAGAAGTGCGTGCGGTGGGTATTGCCGTCTTATCCAAAAAGGCGGATATCGCCAATGCCCGCGTGGAATTCGAAGACGGTTGTGTGGCCAATTTCACGGCCAGCCGCGTGAGTTTCGAGAAGGTTCGAAAGCTTCGTTTTTTCCAGCCGAGCGATTACATATCGGTGGACTACGCTTCTCAAACAGGAACCATGGTTTCACTGCGCATGGGACGCGTCACGGAACGCAAGCTGGAACCTCCCTCTGCCGAACCGCTAAAACTGGAACTGGAGTCTTTCGTCAATTGCGTTCGCACACGCACCAGACCTATAGTTGGCGGCGAAGACGGCCTTCGGGCTCTTGAACTTGCGATGAAGATTAACGAAGAGATCGCCCGGCGGTCTAAGTAAGGTTTCGTAGGTGTTAGTAGTTCCGATTTAGATCTGCGTCCGCAATTTGCTCGTAGCTATAATTAACGGCAATGCTGCTTGAAAAGAATCCCGAACTCGAGATTCCACCGAAGCGCGGAAAGACGCTGATCATTTCCGTACTAGCGCACGTGATTCTGGTGGCAATTCTCGTGTTCGAACCTGGCTTGTTCGATTCGAGTATACGTCGAGTCATTCGAATCGAAGGGAACGACGCGGACGTCCGGCAGCTCACCGAACTGGCGATGCAGCCCCTGCCGAAGCCCGCGCCGAGCCCGGTGCCAAAAGTGGAAGAGAGCAAACCGTTGACGGAGCCGCCGCCGGTTCAGACACCTCCCCCAGAAGCAGCGCCTCCACCGCCGCCGCCTCCTCCTCCTCCACCGCCCCCCGTTCGCGCCATAGCGCCGGATGACATACTCGCACCGGGAGCCAGACCAGACGGTCAAACGCAGGCATCACGTGGAAATTCATCGGATCAGCAAAGGCAAGGTGGGGCTACTTCAGAGGCGCCCCAAAATGCTCCGGGAACTGGAAAACCGGCGACACCATCAAATCAACCCGGTGCGGCTAGTCCTCCACCTCCCCCAAATACGAATCCTAACGCGATGACCGTACCCAATCTGCTGCAGCAGGCCAATCGTATCGCCGACGAGCGCGGCCGCGCCTTGCAGCGCAGTGGACCCAGTGGCGGAACGATGGGCCCGAAAACGGGACGTTCCAACGCTCCCAACGGACAAAATTTTTCAGCCGACGGCGGAGTCCAGATACTTTCCGACACGAAAGGCTACGATTTCGGACCCTACATGAATCAGGTGCTCAACAAGGTTCGAAACAACTGGTCGATCCCCGATCTGGCGCGATTTGGAGCCAGGGGCCGTGTGATCATCGATTTCACAATCACTAAAAATGGAGACATCGTGGACTGCCACATCGTCAGCGAGTCCGGCGAGCGATCTCTGGACGGTGCCGCAAAGTCCGCGATCGATTCTTCAAATCCCTTTCAAAGGCTTCCTTCCGGGTTCAGTGGCAATGAACTCCAATTGCGCTTCGGGTTCTATTACAATATCCCGGTAGAATGACAATCCTGCTACGCCGCAGTCTCGTGCTGGCGGTTTTGCTGATCAGTCTGGTTTCCGTGCAGTCCGATCCCGTTATTCGAATCGGACTCAGCCAGAGCGCCGGCACCATCACGATTCGATCCACCGAAGCGTTCAGCATTCAGCAGCAGACCACACGAAGCGCAAAATTCACGACAGTTCTTGCGATTGACGATTCCGCTCTTTCGCGCGTGCTTGGGAGAGATGACCTTCGCTATCGAATGGTCGTGGAACTCGATGGAGGGCGTTTTATCGCGCTGCCTTTGAATACGCATGTTCGAGTGTCACCGCCGGCAACGGCACGGCTTCAGGTGGATGATCGAACCTATCGCGGTTTTCTCGAAGTGTTCGGGAATGCAAGGAACACCTTTACGATCGTCAATGAGCTTCCGCTGGAAGACTATCTTCTCGGCGTCGTTCCGAATGAGCTGAGTCCGGCCACATTCGGTCAGCTGGAAGCGCTTAAGGCGCAGGCGGTCGCCGCTCGGACATACGCCATACGGAACATGGGCCAGTACAAACTGGAAGGGTATGACATCTGCAATACCGATGCGTGCCAGGTCTACTTCGGGGCTGGAACTGAGGATCCGCTGGCAACACAGGCCGTTCGGGAAACGCGTGGAATGATTGCCACCTACAACGGGCAGCCCATCAATGCGCTCTATAGCTCCACGTGCGGCGGAAGAACCGAGGCGTCGGAAAATATTTTTCAGGAGAAGCTGCCTTATCTGGTTTCCGTCATGTGCGAATTCAAGCATCCGGAGCCGATGAAGTTTTCCTCGACTCGAATGATTGTCGACTATAAGGACGCGGTTCTGAATACCGCCGGAGTCGCCAATTTCACTCAGCTTCGGAAGTTCATGGGAATTACGGGTGCTGGTGAGCCGCCGTCGCTGGCCGTTGGTCCGCTTGCGGCATGGCTGCGCACAAACTTTTATCCGAATGTAAAGCCGGGGTCGGATCTGGAGTTCATGGTGGAGCAGGGAATCCTCCCGGGTACGGGAAGAGCGGTGCTTCGCGAAGTCCTGTTTCGCATGATCGACAAGAAGGGGACCTTTGAGTGGCAGCAAGGCGTGCTGACCCAGTGGGACGGTCAGACGATGAAGCTGAATATCAACGGCAAGATCGTGGACTTCAAACTGAAACCGAATGCGCTGTTCTTTTTCCGAATGGGTGACGAGCGCAGTGCAATGAAGGAAGGCACGTGGATTGGCGGAGAGCTGCTGGAGTTTCGTGCAGTCGAGGGATTGATTCAGATGGCGGTGTACCGCAAGAACTGGGTGAATCCCTCTGCGGATCGTTATTCCAGGCTGGCGGAGTGGCAGGTTCACAAGACGCGCCAGGAAATTGAGATGGCATTTCGTTCACTCAATCTGGGTGAAATTCGCGACCTTCGCGTGATTGAGCGCGGACCATCCGAGCGGCTCGTCAGCACCGAAATTACAGGTACACGAGGAAAGACAATTGTGCGTGCCCTCAATCTGCGAACGATGCTGGGACTTCGAGACAGCCTTTTCTACTTCGACGAAGAACGAAATGCCAAGGGCGAGCTCATCGGCCTGTCCTTTTATGGGCAGGGTTGGGGCCATGGCGTTGGCATGTGCCAGGTTGGGGCCTACGGCATGGCCCTCGATGGCGCGATGTACGATCAGATCCTGAAGAAGTACTACACCGGCATCGAATTGAAGAAGTCGTACTAAACGTGAGTCTTTAGGAATGTTCGCATCCTAAATGGAATCCGCCACCCCCCACCCCATCATTGCCATTGTCGGCCCGACAGCCAGTGGAAAATCCGATCTGGCGCTTTCCATTGCCGAGGTATTCGGCGGCGAAATCGTCAACTACGATTCCGTGCAGATCTTTCGTCATTTGAATATCGGGACGGCAAAGCCGACCGCAGAAGAACGCCGTCGCGTGCCGCATCACATGATCGACATCCGTGAGCCGACCGAAGAGTTCAATGCCGGAGACTATCAGCGCGAAGCCCGGGCCGTTCTCGAGGATTTGCGCCGGAGAGGCCGTCTTCCGGTGCTTGTCGGAGGGACCGGGCTATATCTCAGGGCATTGATTGAAGGGTTGTTTGCAGGACCAAAGCGCTCCGTCCAGTTAAGGAGCCGGCTTGAGCTGCTGTCGGAGCGCCGCGGCCGCGAGTATCTGCATCGTCTGCTTCAGAAACTGGATCCGGTTGCAGCAGGCCGAATCATGGCTCGCGATACGCCGAAAATCATAAGGGCACTGGAAGTTCGGCTGGAGACCGGAAAGACCCTGTCCGACCACCTGGCCGTTGAACCTCGCCAGCCACTGTCCGGTTACGACATCCATACCATCGGTTTGAATCCGCCGCGTGAAGCCTCGGTTCAGCGTATTGAAGATCGCGTACGCCAAATGTTTGATGCGGGGTTTGCAGATGAAGTACGATGCCTGCTCGACAAGGGCGTCCCGCCCTCCGCCAAGCCGATGGGGGCAATCGGCTATCGCCATTTCCTGGAGAATGAAGAGAGCGGTAGCACCCGGGACGAAACAATCGGTATGATCCAGCGGGACACAAGGCGTTATGCAAAACGCCAGATGACCTGGTTTCGGAAATTGCCCGGTACGATTTGGTTCGATGGATTTGGAGACGACCCAAAGATCAAGGAAGAGGTCCATCGACGGATTCAACTTTTACTTCCCCGTTGGTCCCAGCGGACCACGGCTTTTTAAGGAGATTTGCAATGGAGAACAAGCTGCCTGCTCAAAGCATCCAGGATGTGTACCTCAACACCATGCGCCGAGACAAAATACTCGTTACCATTTTCCTGCTCGGGGGCGTTCGCCTGATGGGAAAGATCAAGGGATTCGACAAGTATTCCGTTGTACTCGAAGCGAATAACCAGGAGCAGCTGATCTTCAAGCACGCGATTTCGACGGTAACCACGGCTCGCCCCGCCGGCGCGCCGGCCGCACACAGTTCTCAAGGCGTTTCTGCTGAGAAAAGTTGAAGAAGGAAGCCGCGATATTAATCGGCATCGACGATGCCACGATGCCGGAATTGCGCGAACTGGCGATTACCGCGGGCGGAAGCATTGTCAGCGAGACGATACAACACCGCACACGCCCGGATCCTGCAACATATATCGGCAAAGGAAAGATCGAAGAGTTGCGTCTTGAGGTGTTGGCAAACGATGTCAGCGTCGTGATTGTCGATGACGAGCTGACTCCAGGACAGGCTCGCAATATCGAAGAAGCCGTGGATGCCCGGGTCGTCGACCGCACAGGTCTCATTCTCGATATTTTTGCCGCACGCGCGCGAACGAAGGAAGGCAAGCTGCAGGTTGAACTGGCCTTGCTCAGCTACCAGCTGACGCGTTTGTCCGGGTCCAGCGTTCATCTGTCACGTCTGGGCGGCGGCATCGGCACGCGCGGTCCGGGAGAAACAAAGCTGGAAATGGATCGCCGGGGCATTCGGACGCGCATCTCCGTTCTCAAGCGCGAAATCGAACAGATACGAAAGCACCGCAGCCTGCATCGCGAACGCCGGAAGAAGGACGGGCTGCCTCTGGTTTCGCTTGTGGGTTACACGAATGCGGGCAAGTCGACTCTCTTCGCGGCACTCTCCAGGGAAGACACGCTGGTATCGAGCCGCCTGTTTTCGACTCTGGATACTCTGATTCGCAGGATCAAGCTCGGGGGGAAATCTGCGGTGTTGATTTCCGATACCGTGGGATTTATCCGCAAACTGCCTCACCAACTCGTCTCGGCATTCCGGGCGACTTTGGAAGAAGTTGTGGAAGCCGACTTGATCCTCCACGTTATCGATGCCTCGGATCCCGATCGCGTGGAAAAGCGCCGGGTCGTGCTCGAAGTTCTCGAGGAGATCGGCGCGGGGGATCACCCGCGACTGACGGTTTATAACAAGATCGACCTGATCAACCCCGATGATGCTCTGCCCGCATTGCAATCCAACGAATTGTGCGTTTCGGCCGTGACGGGAAAGGGGCTCGAAGAATTGGTGGCCGAAATCGAAAGGGAAGTCGGAGGACGCTGAATGGTTCGCCTGGAGGCATTCTGGCGAGGCGGTACAGTTGATGGGAGCCGATCCCCTGGTTTCAACGCCAATTTGAGCTGGAGGGGCCCAATACGCCGAATAGAGCATGCCGGTGCGGCATTTCCACAAATTTTCGATACCGTATGGAGTGCATTGGTCCAAATCCGCAGCGGAAATTCCCGAAGAGGAGCTGAAAATCAGGGCAGGACCGGCCCGGAAATCCACGCCCATTGGCCAATCACACTGTTCTGCCGCCCGGAAGCGCGTCCCGTGGGGAGTTTGCGGCGCTCCGGTCGCGTGACCCGTATCATGAGCGCAGTTCCGCTTACAGGCGGCCGTATCGTCACGTCTGACGTCGGTTTCGGAAGGGCGATCCATCCGGATCTGCTGCTGGTCTTGGGATACGGGTTGCCGTCTCCGGACAAGGCCGGAAAGTCTGGTGTTCACAAGTTCGTAACCGGTAAAGATGCCGTTGTTGTTGGAGTCCAGCCCGGCTCTTTTTAGAAAAGTTTTCAACAGGCACCCCACTGACCAAAAACGGTGCAAAGTGCTCTAAGCCCCAGCTTTGCAGGGGGCTTATGGTTCGCAAAGTGGGGTTTTTCACAGGGTTTTCCACAGCTTCTGTGGATCAAGAAATTGTAACCGCTGGCGTGTTAAAGAATCGTCACCCGACAGGAAACTGACACGGGAAAAACCTACTGGAAATCTTTCCCGGAATTGCCTGGATTCGAGTCGAATTGACTCCGAAGTCTGCTTCAAAATCGAAAGGCAGCGCGGCGCTTATTTTTTCACAGAAGTCGTAATTCGCGCTTCCAAGGAATCCCCGGACGATGACCGCCAGGAGATGCTTCGCTGTTCTCCACTGGAGACGACCAGATTGTTTCTTGTTCCACCGGCCCCGACGAAGATTTCCAAATTCAGACTGATTCTGTCATCGGCACTCCGAGACGGAGTGGCAGAGATTTTCAAGTCGTCCGGTCCAGGCACATTCCCATCCGTCGTTCCCTTGCCTTGCGCCACAGTTGCCTGCTGCTTTTCCGTAGTCGTGATTCTGGGAGCGCCGATCAGCGAACCATTTCTGTAAATCTCGAAAGTCATCGTGAATGCCTCCGCAACCGGAGTGGGAGCCTGCTGGATTCGCAGAACGTTGCCTTTCAGCTCGCCAATGAGGTGGTTTTGTTTCATGACGATGTCGAGCGCCTGATCCCACGGAACGTCGGTAAGTCGCAGGTTGAATGGTTCCAAATCATTGATGGAAGGGTCTGTGCTGATATTCAGTCCACTGGTTGTTCCGATCAACTTGAAGAATTCGCGCAAGGTTAGACTCCTCACGTCAAAGGACACGATTTCCCCTCTGTACTGCGTCTGCTGTTGGGGAGGAGTGGGAGCGGTTGGTGTTGCATTCTGTGGCTTGATGGGTTGAGCCACGCTTGCCACGACTGCCCTGTCTGGCTTCGAAATTTCACGTGAAGTCTGTTGAGCCGCCGGAATCTGAGGTCGGGCAGATTGTGACGGGAGCAATGCAGAATCCGGAGTTGCTGAAACTGGTTTGTGAATCTCTGTCTGCACGCGAGTGGATGTACTTAGTGCCGCCAGAGGAAGAGTTAGGCCAAGACCCAAAATCGCGATCAGCAGCATCGCGAACCAGGAACTGGAACGACGATTGATCCGCGAATTCAATATGGCCACAAATCTCCTTTCGATCGTGGAAGGACTTGCCATTCCCAGGGCAGACGACCACGGACGGTCTGTAATCTGGAGCAGACATACGATATCCAACAACTGACCCGCATACTCCGGTCCGGAAATACCTTGAGAAAGAACGGCATCGTCACTCGCATACTCGCTCTCCACGCGCAGGCGATGACATAGACCCCAGATCAGTGGATTGAACCAGTAAACAACCCGCAATAGCTCCGCGGTGGTCTGAATCCACCAGTCACCCCGACGGATATGGGACATTTCATGGAAGAGGACCGCCCGAATGCGTTCCTCGGGCCATTCTTCGGAACCGGCGGGCAGAAGAATTTTTGGACGGAACACTCCCCAGGTGACGAGGATCGAGGAGTTCCGACTCTGCAGAAGTTGGACCTGACGTCGCAATCCATACCGATTCGAGATCTCGTCGGCTGCGGCTGCCCAAACCTCACCCACTTCCCGTCGTGAAAATGTAGAAAACCGTGCGAGACGGATCCAGCCAATGACCAGCGTCAGCAGGCCCATGAAAAGCCCTGCCAGCCAAATCCATGGGGCAAGTCGCTCAGGCACACTGGCTTGAGTTCGAACCGGATTTGCGGCTGTACCTGTGACGATTCGAGAGGCCTGTTCGAAGGAAGCCGGAATTGCCGTGGAGGAAACGATCACTCGGCCCACATTCCAGGTCGGCAGAAGCAGGAAAGCAACCGGAGTGACGACTGCGCAAAACACAGCAGCACTCAAGATCCAATGACGAACGGCGGCGGATCTCCCTGGGAGCAGACGCGCGATAACCAGTGCTATTGCCACGATGATCGACGTTTTAATCGCACAACTGAATAGGAATGTCATCGTCGTCCACCTTCCTTCTGCGCCTTTTCCACCAGTTTCGCAATGCGCTGCAATTCGTCCTTTGAGAGACCCGATCCTTCCAGGCCGATCAGGGAAGCGACGACCGTCGCCGTCGAACCGTCAAAGAAAGTATCGATCACGTGGCGAAGTGCAGACTGACGGACTGTCTTTCCTGAAACTGTCGGCGAATAGACATACCGCAGACCGTGCTCCTCATGCCGCACGTGTCCCTTTTCTTCGAGAATTCGCAGTAGAGTCCGGACCGTGGAATCGCTGGGATTCCCGCTGAGTTCCTTCATGACGTCGCCCGCGGTTGCGCGTCCCAGCCGATAGAGAATATCCATCACCTGCCGTTCGCGACGTGTGAGTGTGGAGTGGATTGGTTTCTTCATTGTTAAATCCTTAACGGTTCCGTTAAGAATTTAACATGAGCTGTCGAAATGTGTCAAAGAGATTCGTTCCCACCATTTTCGGTTTTCCCGGAAGGCTGCTATCGTTCGTTAAAAGGAGCTCCATGAAAATAGATCCAACCATGACCAGTACCGCATTTACGATCGATGGGTATCGGATTACGAAGACATACGGGATTGTCCGGGGGATCGTGGTTCGATCTCGATCGATTTTCGGGACCATCGGCGGGTCACTTCAGACTCTGGTAGGCGGCAATATCACCTTGTTCACCAATCTGTGTGAAAAGACCCGTGGAGACGCGTTTGAAATGATGCTCGATCACGCCGCCGAGCGCGGTGCCAACGCAGTCATCGGCGTTCGATACGACGCAACAGAACTCATGCAGGGTGTCAGCGAGGTTCTGTGTTATGGCACGGCCGTTTCTGTCGAGAGGAATCCTTAGCAGAGATGGGGATCTGATCAATTCTCAATTCCCAATTCTCATCCGACTCGGATGAGAATTGACTATTGAGAATTGATCAGATCCCGACCTCTCTTAAATGGTTTTCAGCCACTGCGTGGCGTTTTGATATTCGGAAAAGCTTTTTTCATCGGCCCGGAATTCCGGAGTATGGACGAGAATTCGGCAGCCGCGAATGCAGGACTGATGTTTGACGTGCAGCATTTCGTGGAACATCACGTACTCCACGACGAATTCGGGGACTTTGGGAGTATCAAAAACCCTGCTGATGTAAATGCAGTGCCGCGTCGCGTCGTATCTGCCGAGTGTGCGGCGGGATCTCTGCACGGACCAGTTGATTTTCGGCTTGCTCAGGTTTCCGCCGAAGTACAAACCGTTCAGGCGGTCGAAGCAAACATCCAGATCCACATAGCGGCCCGACGGACCTTTTCCAGGTTGTATCCGTCCCCTTGAACATCGTGCGACTCGGGCGCGTTCCTGAATATCTGCACTGAGTATGAATCCGCGATAGGTCTGGTGGATTTCGCTGGTGAGCTTCCTGCGATAGAGTTTCCCCAGCAGTATCAGTGCCAGCGCTCGAATCACCGGTAGGGGAGCGTCGACAAACAAATCGCTGACACGCACTCGCAGGTGATTCTCGCGAAATTGTGCCGTATGGTTCAGTCCGGCAAATGGGAAGTATTCGATTGCGACGGTGGGGAGCGGAGTTCTTGGCTTGAGTTCGGAGTGTGCAGCAATAAAGATTGGCTCCAGATGAGCGGCCGGTACAGTCATGGTCTCGTGCTCTTTTCGGTCTTCGGCACCTTTTTCATTGCGTCCTGCGCATCATCGAGCGCCTCCTGAGTCGCCGATCGCGCATCCAGGATTGCCTGAAATTCATCATTACCTCTCGACTGAAATCGTCTCATCAGCGGGTTTGATGTGCTCAGAAACTTTTCAAACTGCTCCAGCACACCTCGTACGTCCTGTTTGTCCCTGTAGGCGTCGTCAATCACTGAACGGATTTCGTCGAGCGCTTCGATATACCCTCGCAGAAGTTCTGTCCGTGTGAGTTCGGTCAAGTAAGGTCGACCCACGTCGTTGGCCGAATCTTTGGGCTTTTCGCCCGGCCTTGACGCCGTTTTGGTTTGTGGCTTTCCTATGAGTTCGTCATGAATCTCAGCAATTCGTCTCTCGAGATCCTTATCTTCCTTCGATTTTTCCTTCATCGAAAGCGATACGAGCCGGATATTGGCGAGCCTCAGGAGGGCCGGGATACGCATGGCAAGGCCCTGGGCATCCCGAATGTAATCGATTTCTTCTTCGGTGAAATACTCCCTGCCGGCGGCCACTGCCGTGAACCCGGAGAGGATTACGGCCACCAAAGCCGATGCGAGGGTTTTGCTCAAGCGCCGACTACTTTTTGGGTGCATTGGGTTCCTTCAAGAGCATCGTCTTCACCAGCTGGTCGCTGATGCTGGAAGCCTGCTTCCGAACTTTGTCGACCGCGTCGCGACTGTCGATATCCACTAACTTCCCGACGTCGTTCAGTCGGCTTTGTTGTTTCCGTAATGAGATCTCGAGATCCTTAAAACCCGCGGGGTGCTTGTGTGCATCCTTGCCAGTCTTCATTAGTGTCAGGTGCGCGTCGGAAATCGTATTGGAATAGTCATTGAGATGCTGTTCCACGAGTTTGTCGTTTCCAGCGCGTGCGGCATCGGTCATCAGAACGATCAGGTGATCTGAAATCTTGATTTCAGTTTTTACGCGGTTGATGGGATCGGTTGTCCGATTGAGGTTGGCGCGTTCCTTCTGAAGCGCCACTTCCGCTTTGGATTGCGCGATGGCATAGCTGCAGAGCGCGAACAACAGCCCCGTTGTTACGATCTTGTAACGTTTTCGCATCTCCGGTTACCCGACTGACATTATAGCCCGGTGACGCCGCAGTTATGGTTTCAATACTGTTGCAAGGAACTTTCCGGTCAGCGAATCTGCATTAGCAGCAATCTGATCCGGGGTTCCGGTAGCCACGACGTGGCCACCTCCACTTCCACCTTCCGGACCCAGATCGATGACCCAGTCGGCGGATTTGATCACGTCGAGGTTGTGTTCAATGATCAGGACCGTTCCGCCTGCCTCGATCAATCGTTTGAACGCCGTGAGCAGCTTGTTGATGTCGTCAAAATGAAGGCCCGTTGTCGGCTCGTCAAAGATGAACAGGGTTTTCAAGCTGACGTCTCTGGACATGAAGGTTGCGAGCTTGATGCGCTGCGCTTCACCGCCGGACAACGTTGTCGCGGACTGGCCCAGTCGAAGGTATCCAAGTCCCACTTCATCGAGCACCCGGAGTTTCTTTGTGACTCTCGGGACGCTCGAGAAGAAGTTCACGGCTTCGCGAACCGTCATCTGAAGCACTTCGTAGATATTCTTCCCCTTGAACAGAATCTCCAGCACGGCGCTTTTGTATCGAGTGCCCTTGCATTCCTCGCAGATTAATTCGACGTCTGCGAGAAACTGCATCTCCACCGTAACCGTGCCGTCGCCCTCGCAGATTTCGCACCGTCCCCCGGGGATGTTGAACGAGAAACTTCCCGCGTTATATCCCCGGGCCTGAGCATCTCGCGTAGAAGCGAAGACCTCGCGGATCTGGTCAAACGCCTTGATATACGTAACGGGGTTGGACCGCGGAGTTCTTCCGATCGGACTCTGATCCACGAGAACGGCGTCGGCAATCCACTTCAGTCCGCTTTCGAGGCGACCCGCTCCGGGTTCGGGCTCTGCATTGCTCATCGCCGCTTTCATCACTTCGTAGAGACACTCATGAACAAGGGTCGATTTCCCGGAACCGGAAACTCCCGTGATGCACGTCATGAGTCCAACGGGAATCTCGATATCCACATTCTTCAGATTGTGACGAGATGCTCCGGTAAGACGAATTGTCTTGGGAGTGAGTTTGCGTCGCTCCCTGGGAATCGGTACCCTCAATTCGCCGAAGAGGTATTTTCCGGTAAGCGATCCGGTACTATGCCGTAATCCTTCGATCGACCCCTGGTAAACAAGATGCCCTCCATTCTCACCAGCGCCAGGACCCAGGTCGAGAATGTGATCGGCAGACCGCATGATTTCAGCGTCATGCTCGACGACAAGTACTGTATTGCCGATATCCCGCAGCCGCAGAAGAATCTGAATCAGGCGCTGGGCGTCGCGTGGGTGGAGTCCAATTGATGGTTCATCGAGAACATACAGAGCGCCGACGAGAGAGGAACCCAGCGAAGTGGCCAGTTGTATGCGCTGCGTTTCACCTCCCGATAGAGTCGACGCCAGCCGGTCCAGCGTCAGGTACTGCAAGCCCACATCGTTGAGAAATCGCAGCCGCGAGCGGATTTCCCAGAGTATGCGTTCGGCGATGGTGGTCTGCGATTCCGTGAGTTGAATGGCGGAGAAAAATTCGCCGGCCCGCTGAATCGTCATGGCAACCACGTCCGCGATGTTTTTGCCGCCGTCGCTGGAACCGATAAAAATGTTTCTCGCTTCCTGACGAAGCCGGCTGCCGTTACAGTCCGGACACACGCTGAAGCCGCGGTATCGGCTCAGAAATACTCGAACGTGCAGTTTGTATTTCCGGGTTTCGAGATAATCGAAAAACTGCCGCACTGCATCCAGTACAAAAGCGGTTTCACTGGCTTCCAGTGTGCGGTACGGAGCGTCCATCCGGATGCCTGCCTGCCGTGCATTCTTCTTGAAATCCGCGAGATATGCCCGATAGCGCGGCTTCGTCCATGGTTCAATCGCGCCCTGATTCAATGAGAGATTCCTGTCGGGAATCACCAGATTCATGTCGAGGTCGATGGTGTTTCCAAATCCCTGGCATCGCGGACAGGCCCCAAACGGACTGTTGAAGGAAAACAGGCGCGGCTCCGGATCTTCATATCGAATGCCGCAGGTTTTGCATTCGAACGCTTCGCTGAACCGGTAACGGCGATTTGTCGGGCTCTCCAGGGCCTCGAGAACGACTTCGCCGTTGTTTTCACGGAAGCAGATTTCGATGGAATCGATCAGCCTCTGGCGCATGCCGGGCTCCGCTTTCAGTCTGTCAACGAGGACAAATGCGGGTTTGCCGAAATCGACATCGAGCAGCGATTCCGGGTCCGAGTATTCGAAGGTTCGGCCGTTCTGGTAGATTCTTGCGAATCCGCGACGTTTGAGGTCGCCAAGCTGCGCGGCGAGTTCCGCTTCCGTTTGCCCGGCCTTCAAGGGATAGAGGACATAGAAACGCGTCCCATCGGGCCATTGCATGACCGTGTCTGCGATGCGATCGACCGTGTCCTTCTGCACACTGGCGCCGCACTTGCGGCAGTGTGTGACTCCCACGCGAGCAAAAAGCAATCGGAGATAGTCGTAGATTTCCGTCGACGTGCCAACGGTGGATCGGGGGGTCCGTGTGGTATTGCGTTGCCGGATGGCGATGGCCGGTGCAATCCCGATGACTTCGTCGATTTCAGGCTTCTCAATCCTCTCCAGAAACTGACGAGCATAAGCAGAGAGAGATTCAATGTATCGACGCTGACCCTCGGCATATATGGTATCGAATGCGAGGGAGGACTTCCCGGAACCGCTCACTCCAGTGACGATCGTGAGCGCGTTATGCGGAATTTCGAAATCGATGTTCTTGAGGTTGTGTACGCGCACCCCTCGAACAATGATGCTCTCCTGGTCTGTGACCTTTCCCGGGACTACCATAAACGCTTGAGTATAGCAGGGGCCCGAACAACGCGCGAAGACTCCGGTTGCGGAACTGTGAGATGTTGAAATTGCAGCCTGTAACTCGAAGTCCAAATGATATATAAATGGAATAGCTTCTCCGGATTGCCATATGCGAAAAAGACTGATCACCACACTGCCACTGCTATGGTTAATTTGGGTTCCGCTCTACAGCCAGACGACCGTTAACCGAACGTCGGCAATCGACGGTAGCATCATCCTTCCCACGAATCAGCCCATGGAGCGTTACGAAATTCTTCTCCTTTCGAAGGATGGCGAACAGGTGATCGCCCGCACGTACACCGACCTTTCCGGTCGTTATCACTTTACGAATCTCACTGCGGATACCGTGGATGTTGTCGTCCGCATCGAAGGATTCGACGAAGAGCGGACGCCCGTGAAACTGACGCCAGGACGAGGCATTATCGTGAACATGATTCTAACGGTGAAGGCCAGAACCGACGTCGAATCCGAATCATGGGACTCCGGCTTCGTCCATGTCGACGAACTCAGCAGAAAATTTCCAAAGAAGGCCGTCGACGATTTTCAAAAGGCCGTGGACAGCAGACGAAAGGGCGACATTGCAAAGACTCAGGAGCTGCTTGAAGCGGTGGTGAAATTATCCCCGGATTTCTCAGATGCGCACAATCTTCTGGGCACGGTGTATCAGGGGATGGACCGGTACCGCGACGCTGAAAAGCAGTACAACACGGCGCGAAACCTGAGTCCCGGATCGGTGGCTCCTCTGATTAATCTTGGAATTCTGTATCTTCAGGAAGCCGAAGCGAACGAAAAGGAGGGGCCTTTCGTTACCGGAGTGATGTATGACGATGCCCTTCATACCCTCCAGGATGCAGCTCGTATCGATTCCCGAAATCCCACGGTCTTTTATCTTCTCGGAGTACTGTTTTATAGAGCGCGCTCCTATCGGTTTGCCGAAGCCAGTTTCAACGAAGCGATATCCATCGACGTCCATGTGGGGCCCGCCAGGCTGGCGCTCGCCAATGTCTATATCCGCCAGCAGAAGTGGAAGGAAGCCCTCGAGCAATTTGATAAGTACCTGGCGGAAAACCCCAAGGCAGCTGACCGGGCGCAGGTAGAAGCAGTCCGTGTGAAGGTGATTCAGCAGCTCTAGAAGATCAATACCGGGAGTTGAGCGATGCTGCCGTTGTATTTGGAGTGATGGTCAGATTGCGAACCTGCCCCGTCCGTCCCAGCGACGACACCGGCTGGCCGTTCACTCGAAGCGAAACTCCTGCCGCGTTCCCGATACTGATATCCATTGAGCTCGCCGCGGTGTAGCGGCGCACCGTCCCCGGAGACAAGACTTCGCTGGTCACCACATCGCTGCCATCTGAAGACAGTTTGAACCAGGATTCTTCCCTCACTTCCAGTTCCACGACAATGGACTCTTTTGAAGGTGCGGGCGCAGGTACCGATGGAGCGGATGCCTGGACAGCAGCCGGTGGGGCCGTCGGCGCAGGAGCTGGTGCGGCCGCCGGGGAGACCGGCGTTTTGACGGTAACCGGTGACGGCGCATCCACTGGAGCGGCTTCCGCTTCCGGAACAACAGGAGGAGGCAGCGGCGCAGGAGGCTGTTCGACCGCAACATTCTCCGCCACCAGTGGAGATTCCTTATGCCGCGTAAAAAAATAGAATACGACGATCAGAACCAGCAGTCCCGCCAGCGCAACATAGTAAACCGGTATCTTTGTGGTCTTGCCATGAACGCGTTCAGTTTCATGCTGCACGGGTTCCGATTCCACAGCATGGAATAATTTTTCATATCCCTGCACTGCTTCTTCCGGATCGATTCCCAGGCGTAACGCGTACGAGCGAATGAACCCCCGATTGAAGATCCCACCAGGAAGTAGATCGAATCTTTCATTCTCAATTGCCTCCAGGAAACGAGTATTGATACGCGTTTCTGCGGCAATCTTGTCGATGGAAACGTTGAGAGATTCTCGGGTTTTCCGGAAGGTTGCGCCAAATTCCAGCATCACTAAGTTGCGATGAATGATAAGGAAAGGGTTAAACCCCGTCAATTGCTTTTATATAGCGATTCTGGTAGGTTGCGGACTTCGTGGAAGCACTTGGAATGATCGAAACACTTGGCCTGGTCGGTGCGATTGAGGCGTCTGACGCAATGGTCAAGACGGCCAACGTCGTTCTTGTTGGCAAGGAATACCTTCTCAATGGTTACGTCGCCGTGCTCGTTCGAGGGGATGTCGGCTCCGTGAATGCCGCGCTCGAAGCAGGCTCTGCTGCAGCGCGCCGGGTCGGAGAGCTCGTCGCTGTTCACGTTATTCCACGTCCGTTTGAGGAAACGGAAAAACTTCTGCGCCACTGGCATGCATAAGGACCTCGAATCCATACAGGAAGCACGCGACCTGGCCGAGGCCGCTCACGCCGCATTCCTGAAATTCGAACACTTCAGTGCCGAACAAGTCGAAAGCATCCTCAAAGCGCTTTCTGAAACCGGGATTGCTCACGCCGCTCCACTGGCAAAGATGGCAGTCGATGAAACCGGATATGGGAACGTGGAGCACAAGACGCTGAAGAACCTCTTCGGCGCCCGCGATGTCTATAACGCGATCCGGCCCATGAAGACGGTGGGGATCGTCCACGAAGACGCGGAAAAGAAAATTCTGGAAGTTGCCAGCCCAATCGGTGTAATTGCCGCAATTATTCCATCGACCAACCCGACATCCACTGCAATCTACAAGGCGCTGATTGCGCTGAAGGGCCGTAATGCCATCGTCTTCAGCCCGCATCCGTCGGCGGCAAGGTGCATTCTGGAAACGAGCCGGCTATTGGCCGAGGCGGCAGAACGCGCTGGAGCGCCACGTGGAGTCATTTCGTGCATGACGACATCCAGCCTGGAAGGCACGGACACGCTGATGAAGCATCCGCGAACGGCACTGATTCTGGCAACGGGCGGGTCGGCCATGGTGAAAGCGGCTTACAGCGCCGGTAAGCCGGCATTTGGTGTCGGTCCCGGAAACGTTCCGACATACGTCGATCGCACAGCCGATGTTCCCAAAGCCGTTCGCGACATCCTGACTGGGAAAACGTTTGATAACGGAACTCTGTGCTCGTCAGAGCAGTCCATCGTTTGCGATGAAACGGTGAAGGACGCCGTTCTGGAGCAGCTTCGCAAGCAGGGCGCGTATATCTGCTCGGCGGCAGAAAAAGCACTGCTGGAAAAAGTGATCCAGACTCCGCGTCGGACATTGAATACGAAGATTGTCGGCCAGTCTGCCGAAAAAATCGCAGCTATGGCAGGCTTCAGTGTCCCGCAAGGAACCCGCGCAATCGTTGCACACGCTGGCGGCGTTGGAATGGATCACCCTATCTCGATGGAGAAGCTTTCTCCGCTTCTTGGATTTTTCACTGTCCGCGATTGGCGAGAAGGTTGTGAGCGCTGCATCGAGATTCTCAAATTCGGCGGCCTTGGCCACACATTGAGCCTCCACTGTGGGGACGATAAAATTGTCCGGGAGTTCGGACTTCGCAAGCCCGCATTCCGGATCTGCGTGAATACCCCTGCAGCGTTGGGCGCTGTGGGCTATACCACGAATCTCTTTCCGGCAATGACACTGGGCTGCGGTGCTCAGGGCAACAACATCACGTCGGACAATATTTCGCCGCTGCATCTGATCAATCTGAAGCGAGTGGCGTACGGAGTCCGTGATGTTGAGGCGGCCCCCACGATGCCGATCTCGGCCACGGCACCGATGCCTTCCAAAGGGACAAGGCCGATGGATAAGCGTGCTGTTGTTGAAAACGTTGTCGATCAGTGGCTCGAAAGGAAGTCAAAGCCTGCGATACACGACCATGTTCCTCTGGCGGATGTGAAGCCGATGTCCAGGCCTTCTTCAAGTTTGCCGCAGCAACCCCCTCTTTCCTCCTACCGCGAACTTCAGCCTGTTGCTCCAAAGCCAAAGGCTGCGGCTGCGCCGGCTAAACCTGTTCCCTTCGTGTGTGAGGACGATGTGCGCACTGCAATGAAGGGGCATTCCCGTATTTTGATTGGCAAGAAGACCATCATCACGCCGTCCGCTCGAGATCTCGGCGAGGGCAACCAGGTCTTCGTATTCGCGGAGTAGCGAAACACACCTGCCATAAGTTACAGTTCCCCAAACGTCCGGTTCTCTGAACACTGTGGTTTCACGCCGAATGAGAAAGTGAGGAACGCATGAAGGTCGGGCTGAATTTCCAGAGGATCATACTTGGGGTCGTGCTGTTGATCGTGATGCCCCTGCTTGCAGTACAGTCCGTTGAAGCCCAGGCGCTCGACGGCACCCTCAAGAAGATCAAGGACTCGAGCACGATGAACCTGGGATATCTGGCGGATGCACCACCGTTTTCCTTTCTCGGGCCCGACAAGAAACCCACAGGATATTCCATCGATCTCTGTACGCGAATCGCCGGCGCAATTCAAAAGCAGCTTAGTGTGAATCTCAAGCTCAACTGGGTTGCTGTCACGGCTGAAAACCGCATCAGTATGGTGGAGCAGGGCAAGATCGACATCGAATGCGGCACGACGACGACCAGCCTCTCGCGGTACGAAAAAGTCGATTTCAGCATGATGACCTTTGTCGACGGCGGTACTCTTTTGACTTTGGCTAACTCCCCGCTTCGTACGTTGTCGGACTTGTCCGGTAAGAAAATCGCAGTCATTACAGGCACGACGACTGAAAAAGCCTTAGCCAAATATCTCAAAGACGAGTTTGTTACGGGTGTGCAGCTTTTCCCGGTTAAAGATCACAATGAGGGCCGCGCTGCGCTTGAGACTGGGACGGTTGAAGCGTTCGCATCCGATCAGGCCATATTGATCGGTCTCGCATTGACTTCCAAAGATCCAAAGCGTTTTGCTCTGGCGGATGGACTCTTCTCGTATGAGCCTTACGCATTCATGTTGCGCCGCAACGACTCGTCATTTCGGCTGGCAGTCAACCGTGCCCTGGCCGCGCTCTACCGTTCGGGCGAAGTTCTGCCGATTTATGACGGCTGGTTCGGCGCCCTCGGCAAAGTGAGTGATCCCATTGAGATCATGTATCAGATCAATGGGCTGCCCGAGTAACAGCAGCCTTCAGGGCGCCGGGTTGGGATAAACGGCAACCGGCAGTCTCTTTACCTTTTCACGGTATTCCGGATACATCGTCTCGGCGCCGCCGAGAGTCACAGCCTGGGGAAGGCTGTGCTCCGCGGCATATTGAGACACGTACGGATTTTCGCCTGCAAAATAACTGGGAACCGCTCCGCGCGCGAACTCACCTTCGTCTGCAGATTCGCATGGGTAGAAGGGATTGAAATTGTTCGGGTCTGGAACGAGGTTGAACTCTTCGCTTTTGATCAGGGGTTCCGCCAGGAATATTGGATCCTCGGTGATGCTGATATGCGTCAGCATTGCACCGTGACGGACGAAGTGTTCGATGACGGTCACTTCATCGCTCGCCGGAATATTCTCGCGCCGATGCCAGCCCTGCTTCACGTGAGTGGTCGTCACCGTCAGCATGTTTCCTTCCCACATTCCGGTGGAAAATCCCATAAACGTATGAGGCTCGTACTCGGATGGATGTGGGCGGCCATCCATCCAGATGATGCGGTTCTGTTCATAGTTGCTGATGAATTCATGAATCGCGATCAGCTGGAATGTGATGGGGTCTCTTTCTTCCCACATTCGCATCGCCCACGGGCCGCGGTGAATATACTCCACAACGTGAACCTGGCATTGGTGCTCGGGAAGTGAAAGTCGAGAAGGTTTATAGGACAGGCCCCAAACACGCGCCTGATCGTTAATCGGCAATCCGACGAATTCGATCAGCGATGGTCCAGCAACGCGCTCCGGCGCATCTTCGTCCACAAGGTTCGGATTCCAGACACCCGTCAAATCGATCTGACCAAATGCCGGGACGCTCATGCCAAGCATGGCGGTAACAAATAAAAAGGTGGTGACTCCCGCTCGCCTGATGTGATGCATTCGACCCTCCCGCAGACATCCAACGATTGTTTAACACGCGCAGACTAGTACGGTTAGCGCACGGTGTCTACAACTGAACCAACGGCCTTTTCGACTTCGCAATTGACCGCCGCGCCAAAGAGCAGTGAGATACCGAGGAAGTAAAACCACAGCAGGAGAATGATCACCGCGCCAATGGAGCCGTAGATGAGCGCGTAGTCGTTGTAGTAGGCCAGATACACTCTGAACCCCATGGATACGGCCAGCCACAACACGACGGCGATGACTGTTCCCGGCATCAGCCAGTTCCATTTCCGATGACGGACGCTCGGCGCATAAACGTAAAAAATATTGAAGACGACAAACGCCATTAACAGAAATACCGCCCACCCCAGCAACTGCCATGCCCCGCCGATAAGTCCGCTGAAACCGATTTGAAGGATGAGAAATGCGCTGAACCGTCCGCCGTAGGAGAGCACCAGAAGTCCGAAAATGATGAGGACCATGGTCGCCACCGTCAGGATGGATGCCAGCAGATATTTTTTCCACCAGGGGCGTTGTTCACGAACTCCATAAGCAATGTTCAATCCCTGAATCGTTGCGAGAACTCCCTGGGATGCGGACCACCAGAGAAACACGACGGCAAACGAAAGCCGGAACATACCGGAGTCGGATTGGACTTCGCCCAGCGTTCGATTGATCAAATCCGCAGCCGGTCCGGGGAGCACACTTTGGATGTATTGATGGACAGCCTGTTCCGCATAGTGAGATTGAATGAAAACTCCCAGCATCGGGATCAGAATGAGCAACAGCGGGAAAAGTGCGAGCAGGAAGTAGAACGCGAGCATCGCAGAGTGATCCGGAATCCCATCTTCCACAAACTGCCTGCAGGAATTCCGCAGGAGCTTTTTCCAGCTCAGACCATACAGTTCATGAATTGATGGCATTCCGTCGTTGTCTCGTTAGACGTCGATGACGCGGCCAGGAGGCAATGACACGGGATTTGCGGCTTGCTGGCGCTTGCGAATGGTCGCGACAAGGAACACGCATCCGGTCCAGGTTGGAAGCATGTCGGCGACGGGGAGAAACTCCAGCACGAAAGTCGGAAGCAACAGGGGATGGAATCCGATGAGCCGCCAGGTCAGGATCATCGCCGCGATATCCAGCAGTTCATCCGCAAAGGCCCATCCGAGAGGACCCAGAAGAAACTGGGCCACATCCACGGCAACTGCGACAGCATAGGCACATCCGACGCGATATCGCGTGAGCATCGGTACCTGGAACATCTGCTGAAAGATGTTGGCCATTTGAAGAAGAGTATACGCCTGCTGTTATTTTTTGAGTGTCGACGTCCAGTTCAGAATGACCTTGTAGGGAGGAGCGGACACGCCCACTGCCGTCGGTACCGGAATCAGAAACCACGTTCCGTCGCGGCTGACATCGAAGAATAAAACGCCATCCGGAACTTTAAAAAGTTCTTTCGGGGCACCGGCGGGACTGAATGTCGGGACCGTCGTCACATCGACGGACATGAGCTTCTGATTGGACGAGATATAGAACAATTCCTTACCGTCCTGTCGCCAGATCGCCCCTCCCTGACCTCCGCCACCCTTCGATACCATCACTTGTCCGCCGGCCGCAGCCGGAGTTCCGTCCTTTGCATCACTGTCAAATGGCCGAACATACACCTCATATGTGCCGGACTCGTTTGAGGAGTAGGAGAACCATTTTCCGTCGGGTGAGAACCTGGGGTTGATGTCGTTAAACGGCGACGTCACTACAGGAATGGGTTTCCGTTCGTCCAGCTTTTTGCTGATGTCGACCGCCCGGATCTCGGCTGGAGCGGGAATGGTGTTGTACAGCAGAAACCGGCTGTCACGGGACCATGAGGACGGTATGCCAGTCTCCGCCGACTTCAGTAACAGTTCTTCTTGTCCGGCAAGATTGGAGGACTTACGCAACCACTCACTGCCGGGATTGGTCAGCCGCGTGAAAATGATCTGCTTGCCGTCCCAGGACCAGAGAGGCGAGAACTCACGGTTTGCGTGAAACGTGAATCGAGCGTTGATCCCGCGCCCAAACTCGAAGAGATAGACGTCCATATTCTGGTTTGCCGGATCCACTCTTTCGAGGGCGAACTGGTTGTTATCCGGTGAGAGAGCGGGAATACGATAAACGCCGGGCTCGCCGTACGTGCCAATAATGTCGCCCTTGCGATTAAACTTCGTGAACTGGCCCCGAATCATACCGGGAACATCAATTGGTACCGTGTTCGAGTTCGCCATATAAACGAGAACGCCGGTAGACGACGCGGAAAACCCCACACCAGTAACCTGCTCGGCGATAGGAACAGGATCTCCCACGAGCTTCAGGCTGCGCGGATGAATCGGCTGTGCCATCAGGGTTCCGTCCGTGCCGAGGTTCAATGCTCCCCTGACGAACAAAATGTATCCAAGGTCTGGATCGGGCGACGGTGAGTACACGACGGCAGAACGGTCTGGCAATATCTGACGCGGCTTATCTCCATTAAGCGAACTGATGAAGATTCCGGAGTTGTTCTCTCCCTCGCACAGACAGTAGACAAAGTTTCCGTCGGATATTGGCGAGGGGAAAAGGGCCCCGGGGGAGTCCTTCGCGCCACCGAGTCCCACGGGCGCCGGTGTCCCTCCCATGGAAGCAATCTGCCGCATACCATCACGGACGCTTCCGTAGATGATCTTATCGTCTGGTGTCCAAAAGCCGCCGGCTGCAATTATCTGAATGTCCCCCAACGTCTGCGCCGGCCCTCCTGCCGCCTCAATCTTCTTGAGTTTTCCCTGAGCAGAAAAGACCAGGTATCGGCTGTTCGAAGACCAGAAGGGTCTTCCGCCCACGCCTTCGGTGCCCTCCAGCGGGTGGGCTTCCAGGGTTTCAAGGGAACGCACCCATAGCCGTGATATGCCCCCGTTGGTCGCGATGAACGCCAATCGTTTGCCATCGGGTGAAATTGTGAGAATCACGGACGCGGTGACGTCGGCAGGTTGCGTAATTTCGTAACGTTTGATGTCCGGCTCAGCGGGTGTTTCCCGTCTCAGATAGAAGAAGACCGCGACGAGAACGACTGGAAGGACCGCGACAACCGGCCATAACCACCGTGGAGCTGACGCCTTCGCAGTCGCGCGTGGCGTAGCCAGTCGGACAGGCTTTGTAATGGCCGCCCGGAGCTGAATTCTCACGTCGCCAATGTCCCGCAATCGTTGAGTGGGATCCTTCTGGAGACACCGCTCCAGCAACTCTGTAACGCCGCTGGGCAGCGGTGGAAGCTTCGACCAGTCCACCTCCTGCTCCATGACATGCACGATGATGTGCGACGTCGACTTGCCGTCGAATAATCGTTTTCCAGTGAGCATCTCGTACAACACAACGCCGAACGCCCAGACATCCGAGCGTTTATCCACTGGCTTCCCTTCGGCTTGTTCCGGACTCATATAGGAAGCCGTGCCCATCACGATTCCCTCAATGGTTTCCTCCATGGTTATCGTTGGAGAATATGAGGGGTCGATTGAAGGTGAGGAATCCTCAAGAGCTTTGGCGAGACCAAAATCCAGCACTTTGACCTTGCCGCCTGGCGTCAGCTTGATGTTGGCTGGCTTGAGATCCCGGTGAACCACACCTTTTTCGTGCGCTGCCTCAAGTGCGTCCGCAATCTGTGTGGCAATGTTGATCGCTTCGGAAACCGCGATCGGTCCCGACTTCAGCCTGTCGGCAAGCGTTGGACCTTCGACCAGTTCCAGGACAAGAAAACGAATTCCGCCGGAATGTTCCAGACCGTAAATTGCTGCGATATTCGGATGATTCAGAGTTGCCAGCACCAGCGCTTCGCGTTCAAACCGTGCCAGGCGAGTTGCATTGCTGGCGAATTGAGCCGGTAAAATCTTGAGCGCGACTTCACGTCGAAGCTTTGTATCCATGGCGCGGTAGACCTCGCCCATTCCGCCCGCTCCCAATGGCCCAAGAATCTGATAGTGCTCCAGTCGAGTTTCGGCGCCAAGTTCCATGTCGGTCGTCTCACCTTTCCACTACGCAGCGCCCGTCCTGCGGCTCCGCACGTTCGGGGGATTCTAGCTCAGCCGACCGTGATTTCACGATAACCAACCGACTCTGCGGCTATACTTGAACCAATGCGATTGCAAAGGATGGCCACTTACCGCCTTGTTCGCATCCTGAGGTTGGTACTTCCAGTTGTCGTTCTGGTGCTCATTGGGATTCCTGCGCGAAATTACTGGAAGAGCCGCGACAGCAGTGTTTCTGCTGAACCCAGTGCTGCTCCTTCTTCCCCGGATCTATCGGTCCATACCCTTGACCTCACATTTTCACGTTACGATGGCCGACCCGTGTTTCGCGTCACGGCGAAGGAACAGTTGATTTTCAAAGACGATACGTACAAGTTGCGCGACGTTAATGTCGTGATATCGGGTGACAAGCCGGGAGATTTTGACCGAGTCATTACCGGTGATCAGTGCCTGTACAACCGAGCCACCGGATACGTTCATTTCACCGGAACCGTGAAGGCCCAGCTTGACGCAACGACCTCTGCCCGTACTGAGGAATTGATCTACAACCACGAAGACCACGTGATCACGTCTCCTGTTCGAACTCATATCGAGCAGCCTGGGGAAATGACAGGCGACGTTGACCAGTTGAAATACTGGATTGGTACCGAGTTGTTGCATCTTTCCGGGAATGTGGCCATGCACATGTCCAACGGCGAGTCCCTGAATACCGAAGAAGCGGAATTCCAGAAAAAGGAAAACTGGGCGTCGGTGAAGAACGGTGTACTTCTGCAGGCTTCGAACGGCTGGTTGCGTGGAACAAGCGGCCGTGCGGATCTGCAGCCCGGTACGTATCGGCCAATCAATGTGACCATAAATGGTGATGTCACTTCTGAATCGCACAGTGCGAACTCTCCCGATACGCTGAAGACCCGTTCGGGAAGCATGACGAGCATTCTCACCCCGGCCGGCGCAATCCAGCATGTACTCGCCCGAGGCGATGTTCGTGCGGATCAGTTGACGAACGGGACGACCAAGACGATTACCGGCGCTGAAGTGGAAGCGGCTCTTAACGAACATGGCCACGTGGATACGATGGAGGCGAGGCAGTCCACTGCCCCTTATGCAAAGATGGTGGAATCCGACCGCAGCCTGGTTTCCGATGTTATTAAGATTAAGTCGGATGGAAGTTCCATCAACAGGTCCACGGTGACGACCGCCGAACATTCAAGGCTCGATGCCGGTGGATCGACCATTACCGGCCGGGCTTTCCAGATCGTTCAGGCAGACAAGCTGGTTTTTACGACGCCGTCGTTTGCGAAGATCGAATCCGCTTCAAAAGATGGCGCCAGGAGGACGACAACCGGTGACGTCACTCGCGCCGAGATCAACAGTAAGACCAACGAGCTTGAGAATCTGACACAGACCGGACATTTCACTTTCAATGAAGGCAATGCACGCTCCGGATCAGCGGACAAGGGTGAGATTACCCAGGGCGGGAACCGAATCGACCTGACAGGGAATTTTTCATTCACGGAGGGCATGCGTTCCGGGAAAGCAGGTCGCGCCCTTTTTACCGACAACGGAAACACTGTCGAGATGTGGGACTCGGTCTCCTTCACGGAGACTTCCCGTCGCGGATCTGCTGCATATGCGAAGTTTTCCGATGGCGGAGCCAGCGTCGAGCTGAAATCGCCGACAGGCGTTCCTGCGAAGATTGTCGACGGTGAGAAAAAGTCTGAAGTGCAGGGGCGCAGGATTGTGATGGATCAGAAGGCAAATAGATTTGAAGTCTGGACGGATGTCTACACCGAATCGAAGTCTCAGCCCGAAACGGTCACAGTCTATGCCGGCCATGCGCAATCGGAAGATGATCTGATTCGTTATGATGGGAACGTGAGATTGTTTCGAGGTGCAACGTCTCAGATTCAAGCGGATTCGATTTCACCGGATAAGAACAACGGGTTCACCGCCTTCGGACATGTGAATTCACAAATTGAAGGGATGAAGGCCTCCGCCGAAAAGCTTGTTTATAACGGCGAGAGGAACACCGCGGACTATTCCGGTAATGTTCATGCGATCAAAGAAGACAAGAAAGGCAAGATGGACCTGCAATCCGCGAACATGACGCTCATCATCGATCCGGGTGATCCAAAAACGCAAAGGAAGGCGCAACTGAAGGAGTTGAAGGCGGACACCAAGGTGAGGTTGACTCAGGGTGCACGGCGCGGAACGGGGGATCATCTGGTTTATAACTATGCCACCGATGTCGTGAACCTTACCGCAGACAAAGGATCGCGCGTCACCATCGACGATCCTTCAACCCTTTCCTCGGATAATATCTCCTGGGCGCGCTGGACGTCGGCGGGAGGAAAAATTGAAACGGGAAATGACGAGGGAGGAAAAGTTTTATCGCAACTTCCAGTGAAGAAGAAATAATTTCACTTCGAGCCGCCGGAGTGTCGAAATCCTACCGAGGCCGCACCGTCGTTCGTAATGTCGACATCGAAGTCCGCCAGGGAGAAGTTGTTGGATTGCTCGGACCGAACGGTGCCGGCAAGACAACCACTTTTTACATTATCGTTGGTCTGACACGGCCTGATAATGGCGCGGTGATGCTGGGGGAGGAAAACATCACAGACCTTCCCATGTACATGCGGGCGAAGAACGGCATTGGCTATCTCCCACAGGAAGCTTCCGTATTTCGCAAGTTGACGGTGGAAGCGAACATCATGGCGATTCTCGAGACGCTTCCGATCTCCAGCAAGGATCGGCGGGCTCGAATGGAAGGCCTGCTTGAGGAATTTGGTGTCGCCCATGTCCGCAAGAGTCTTGGTGATTCACTTTCCGGCGGAGAACGGCGGCGCGTCGAAATTGCGCGGTCGCTGGTAATTTCTCCCCGATTTATACTTCTGGACGAACCGTTTTCCGGCATCGACCCGATTACGGTGATCGAAATACAGAAAATAATTGCACATTTGAAGGCAATCAATATAGGCGTGCTGATTACTGACCATAACGTGAGAGAAACCTTGCAGGTCACGGACCGCGCTTATATTATCAATAACGGTTCGATCTTCCGGTCCGGAACTCCAAGAGTGCTCGGAAATGATTCTGAAGTCCGGCGTGTGTATCTTGGAGAACACTTCAGTCTGGACTAGTCCACGTAAATGTTCGACCTATGGGTTTTTTAGAACCAAGACTTAGTTTAAAAGTTCAGCAGAAACAGATCCTGACACCAGGTCTCGTTCAGATGGTGAGCCTGCTCACCCTGAACAAGCTTGAGCTCATCGATCAGATACAGCAGGAGCTCGTCCAGAATCCGGTTCTCGAAGAGGGGACTGAGATTGTCGAGGTTTCGCAGGAAGCTGCGGAGCACGAAATCGAACTGGGGGCAGAAGCGGCGAAGGTCGTCGAATCGCTCCAGGTTTCGGAGTCCGCCGGCACTTCCGTCGAATCCGAATCGATCGAAGCAGACGACGATGCCCAGTATTCGGTGGTGAGCGATCGGGAAGTCGTGCTGGAACAAACCGCAGATACGGTTCCAGTCGAGGCCGAGATTCGGGACGATCCCTACGACGATATCGACTTCAGAAGCTTCGACGACTATCTCAACGACAGCTCTTCCCGTCCGCGGGAGATGGAGAATTTCGAAAAACCGTCGTTTGAGAACTTTCTTGCGAAACCTCCATCGCTGACCGACCACCTCTCGTGGCTTCTCGGTCTTGCTGCCGTGGAACCTGCGGTTCGTCTGGCCTGTCATTCCATCATCGGCAATCTCAATGAAGACGGCTACCTCCTTGCCGCCGATGAAAACGGAAAGGAAGTTTCCATCACTCTGGAAGAGATTGCCGAAAGCGGCGGTCACACTCTGGAAGACGTCGAAAAGGCTCTCGCCGTCGTGCAGCGTTTCGATCCTCCAGGCGTGGGGGCTCGAGACCTTCGCGAGTGCCTGCTGATCCAGCTTCGTGTGCTCGATGACGAAGGCAATATCGAGGAAGACTCGATTGCCGTGGATATCGTTCGCGACCACCTCGACAAACTGAAAAACAAACAGCACCGTGAAATTGCCAAGGCGATCGGAAAGCCGCTGGAAGATGTCATGGCCGCCGTTGAACTGATCAAGGCTCTCGACCCGAGGCCCGGGCAGAAACACAACAAGAACGAGCCGCGCCATATCGAGCCTGATGTGTTTATTGTGAAAGTCGGGGATCAGTACACGGTTGTGAACAACGAAGACGAAATGCCTCAGCTTCGTCTCAGCACGACCTACCGGCAGATGCTGGAAAAGGATGTCCTTAACAAGGAAGTGAAGAACTACGTCAAGGACAAGTTCAAGTCGGCCGTACAGCTGATGAAGAACATCGAACAGCGCAAACACATCATCGTGAAGGTGTGTGAGGCCATTGTTCGACGGCAGATTGATTTCCTGGACAAGGGTATCGACCAGCTTCGCCCGATGATGATCAAGGATGTCGCCGAAGAAGTCGGTGTTCATCCATCGACCGTTAGTCGCGCTGTGGCCAACAAATATGCGCACACCGCCCAGGGCATCTTCGAATTGCGTTATTTCTTTTCCGAAGCCGTGAACGGACCGATGGGAAATGAAACGTCACTCCTGATCGTGAAGCGCAAGGTCCGAAAGTTTATTGACGATGAGGA